>Ga0315914_1000124_pt1 | contig 70590 bp, 33 predicted proteins | sample MpolenodulesMG_FD_203920 | JGI IMG/M metagenome (GOLD analysis project Ga0315914, IMG submission 203920) | Medicago polymorpha root nodule microbial communities from Los Angeles, California, United States - elongated nodules | ecosystem: Host-associated > Plants > Roots > Nodule | place: USA...
TACAACATTAACATGCAAACATCTAACCACAATTAAGCAACATAAGTCATTTACATGTAACATTGTATCATTTCTTGCAAGCAAAATCAAAATTTAAACAAACCCTAAATCTAAAAAAAAAAACTACAACATAAACATGCATGCATCTAAACATTTAATCAACACAAGTCATTTTAATGTACACATTGTATGATTTCTTGCCAAAAAAACCAAAAGTTAAACAAAGCATAAATCTAAAAAATTTCTAATTTAAGAGAAAAAATTTAACATATAAACATAAAAGTTTATTGGTGTTTGATTATGAAGACTTACTTGTTATTGAAGTGTTGTTTGATTTGAACTTGAAGGAATTTTGGGTTTGGGTGATTTGAGAGAGATTTTTGAGATTTTAGATGAGAAATGAGGAAATGAAGTGTTCTGTCTTCTTTAAGACAACACGTAACATGAGTTAACTAGCGTGGCGCAAGTTAACTCACACAATGTTGGTTAAGTGGCGCAACAATTAACACTTGCGCTACTTAACTATCGCAGGAGTATTTTGGACATGGCTGTAGGGTGCGAGCGTTTTTTGCTGGGGGAAGAGCAGTAATCAAATAAATAAGATAACGAAATGAGTATTTTTATTTGTCAAGTAGTCTGGTGAATAAAATTCACTTTTCTCAAAGTGAATAAGTGAGATATCCGTAATTCGAACCCCAGTCTCTACATGTAATAATGCATGTTCCTATCAACTGAGCTACGTTAAGATAACGAAGTGGATAGTATGCGGAGTTGCCGAGGCGAAGACTCTGATAAAAAGAGCGGATAGCTGATTAGTTAATAATTTATAGTTGATGACTGATAACTTATAATTGATAGTTGATAACTACTTATAGCTGATAAACTAATTAAAGTGTTTGGTAAAATTAACGGTTTAACTAGGTGATAAATGTAAAATGACATAAAAGGACATTTTTAATTCTAATAAAATTATTAAATTATGTTCTTAATATATATAATATTTTTTGGTCTTTTAAAAATATTCTTTTTTTTTGTTGAAGTTTCATTTTAATTTATTACATTTTAGTTTTTATACTTTACAAAAAAAATAAAGTATAAAATTTCTTTTAAAAAAATAAAGTATAAAATTTTATTTTGAAATAAAAATTGTTACGAGAACAGAAAGAAGTTATAAACAAATCATCTACATGGAACAAAGCATTGAACGTTATATACATAGGAACTGGAAAACATAAGAACAAAAGAAATAGAGCCAATGCATTGAAAACATTATAATAAGTGTGTTTTAATATATAATAAAGGATAAATGTGGGTTTTAATTAAAATGATAAGGGTAAAGATGGAATAAAATATGATAAGCTAAAAGCTATAAGCTCAAACGCTACTTGAAATAACGTCTGAAAAATAAGTTATCAGCTCGTGGTGAAAAGACAGTTACGAAACGGAGTTTTTTTTGTCAGACGAGCTTATAAGCTATCCACTATAAACTATAAGCTCGTTTCTTGGCCTTGTCAAATAAAGCCGAAGTGTAAAATTGAAAAATGGGAATGAGAATCAAGTGACTTTTTAAAGAAAAACAAAAATATGAGTTAATTTTGTAAAAAGTAAATAAAAAAGATAAAGAAGTAGATACTATGTGGAGAATGATCTATAAAATTGATTGACATCACCATTGACTCTAATAATTTACCTATAACAATCTACACTAGTATAAGTTTTGGAGGAAGTGAATAGGTAATTACCCTCCCTTTTTTTTATCAACGATGGAAACTAAAAATACGTGTTGGTCTACTTGATAACCGTTAAAACACCTAGGTTTCTAAAAAATAAACTACGGTTCAAAAAGATTATAATAAACGTCCATTTGGATTGGTCGTTTGATTTGAAACCTTGAAGTGTGTTTCTCTAAAAGTTTCGATTTGATTCTTCATATGTCAATTTTGGTTTGATCAATGTGCTACGTCACTGATGCCAAAACAATTGCAGTTTCTTTCTATTATTTCAATGTCAGGGTTTATAATGTACAACTTGTATTAAAATAAACTATCGTTTGGATTGCAACATTACTTCTATGAGCCATATTCGACAATATTCAACTGTAGTATTTTTTTGGTTGTCAGTTGTAGTATTATTCTTACTCCAATTAAAGAAAAGTTTAAAAAAAAAAATGAATTTATATTATTCGCAATCGTAGGTTTTCTAAATTCATTTCCTAAAAACAGAGGTTTCATACATTCACGCAGTAAGCTGCATCAGTGATCGTTGGATCGAGATCGATAATATAGATTTCAAACAAATTTATTATTTTTAAAAACTGATTTTAATTAAAATCTACATTGATGTGATCGACAGCATGAATATGAAAACACGCCACGGCATGAATCCAAATTGACAAGATATATAATTAAATATACATGAATGTGTATATATAAACTTTTATATTGTTAGAGTACAATGTTTAAACTCTTGAAGAATATACTCCATTATCATTGCCTAATACATTTTAAGGATTCAAATGATGGGAAAAGATAAGCAAATTTATATTATAATGAGAAAGAAAGGTAGATGTGGCCTCTAGGCTCTAGCATATATAATAAGAGAAAGGAAGGAAATGATGATAACTTGAGAACATGGTTGGACTTATTGAGTTTCACATGAAAGCACGATCTCACCCAGCTGCTATTGCCAAAGAATTAAAGGAAAAGGGATGAAGGGGGGGGGGCCAAAATCTAATGTGTTACAACAACAATCATGCCCTTGCAATAACAATCATAACCTTCTGTGGGGTCTTCTCTTTATATTCTTTGTATAGCATGAAACAAAATCATAAACTAAGCAGAAACCAACCGTGCATTAAGAGTTAATATAAATATTCAAAGATCTCAAAATATGAAAGATCTTATTCTCTCACTTTACTTACATTAGAAACAACTTTTTTTTTTTTTATTTTTAAAAGTTGAAATATGAAACGTTAGTAGTGAATAGTGTTATTTCTTGGAGTTTAAAATATAGCTAAGAAGGCACACTGTTCTGAGACTCAATTAAGTACAAAGTTACCACTATTTTTGTATTGAGAATAAAATAATTGAATTGAATAACATATTCACTAAATACATTTTTGGTTTTAAATTCGTGAGATTCTTCTCATGTGCGAGTCAATTCATTTATTTGGGATTACTTCTCTTCGAGCGGAAATTTTTTCATCCACATTTATTTAACCATTGGCTCAACGGGACACAATGCCTAACCAACTCATTGTGGTGAAGATTTTTGATACAAGAAGTTGGTCACCTTTGGTCAAATCATCAATTTTGATAACATTGTGGGGCCATGCGAGAACCCTAAAATGTTGGTAAATTATCACATTGAGCTCAGGGCAATCACATATGTTATTTGAACACCACATCGACATTAGGCATACGAGTCTCTTTACTTAAATCTTACTTGACATCCACTTTTCCAAATGTAAGACTCTTACTCACACTTGATATATCAATAATTTGTCTTCTTTTTTTATTTTTATTTGATTTTTTTATTTTTGACACATCTAGAATGACTTCTTTCAGTCTTACATTCGATCTTTATTTATTTGGCACTGATTTAGCAAACAAAATACATGTCATTGTTGCCACATATGACTAATATTCTCACGTGAAGTCTACTTTATCTTCATCTTCCTCTCTATCTCTCAACACCATAGGAGGTTGGAAGTAGGGAGGGTGAAAGGCTGAGTGAGATGAGTGACTGAAAGAAATGATTCTAGAGTTAAATTGAAACTCCTTTCTCATAAATAACTTTTTTTTTTTTTTTGCATTAACTAAAATAAAAAAACCTCGTATTTGCACAGAAACTAAAAATATACTTAAAAAAGAAAGCTCATGCTTCACAAAGCCTCTTACTCTGCCCCTCTTGCACGCATGTACACACACATGCACATTAAAATCTATATATATCATAAAGCATAGCTAGGTTATAGCTGTGTCCACCATATAAATGATTGATTATGCATATTTGCATATTTAAGCCAAAGCTAGCATAGAAAGTGTGAGAAAAAACAATGGACACTACTTGGATTCTACTTTTGCCACCAATTTTCTTGTGCACTTTGATCCTCTACTACAGAAACAGGCTTAGTCTTAAGCTCACACCAAAACGAAGAAATCAGCTTCCACTAGGTACTCTTGGATGGCCTTTTATTGGTGAAACCATAGATTTTGTTTCTTGTGCTTACACCGACCGCCCTGAGAGCTTCATGAACAAGCGATGCGCCATGTAAGTTCATAATCATACAGTACTTCATTTTAGTTTAATTCACTTTCATTCATAGGCATAGCTACCTTTCTATGAATTCATTTTGAGGTTATGACATGCCCTTAGAGAGACGGTTGTAAAATTGTCATCAGTGTCACTTTAATTAAAAATAAGTAAAGCCGCGCGAGATTGTTTGTTTTTGACAAGGATTTGTGGTGTGTTGTTGCAAATTGTTGTAGGTATGGTAAAGTGTTCAAATCGCACATATTTGGAAGCCCTACCATTGTTTCAACAGATACAGAAGTGAATAAGTTTATACTACAAAGTGATGCAAAAGTTTTTGTTCCTTCTTATCCCAAGTCATTGATGCAGTTAATGGGAGAGTCTTCTATTTTGCTCATCAATGGAACCTTGCAAAGGAGAATACATGGACTTATTGGTGCTTTCTTCAAGTCTCAACAATTAAAGGTTCAGATTACCTCAGATATGCAGAAGTATGTACAAGAATCAATGGCAAATTGGAAAGAGGACCAACCTATATACATACAAGATGAAACAAAAAAGGTTACCTCTGTTTCCTTCCCCTCTCAGTCTCTGTAGGAGTTTGTGAGTGTGTGTGAGTTTGTACCTATCTTTGTTTGCTTCTCTCCCCCACGTGTGTTGGTGTCAGAATCTATTTCCAAAGTTTGAACTCTAATATTTTACCTTCAATCTCATGGTGACTTCTTGAAAAGAGTTCCATTCAACTGACAGAAGATAAAACAAAAATGCATGTTCCTTCTCTTGAATATATATTTGGCATCACCTTTTTCCATGTTCAAGTTGTTTATATGAAAGCAACCATTCAAAAATCATGTGACAAATTGACCCTCCTCTCCCTTCTTATGTTTTTGCATGAGTTGTAAAAGTAATAATTGGTGATCAAATTATCTATCTAGCAGTGCACAATCTGGGTGTGCCGTTGTGATTTTGACAAAAGCTACACTCTAGAGCTTCAACAAATTCACGACGTCATCATGATTTTGTCAAACTCAATGTGATTCTAAACATGCACGTCTTTTGATTCCAACTTTGTTTCAACATAATATTATTAACTACTTAAATTAAAAACATATATATCTTAGTTATCTTTATAGGGTTCATAATCATTTTACTGGAACCATGCTGCATTAAAAAGGAGATTCCCAATAATTTACTATTTTCCAAGATACTAACACCAACAATTAATCACTTCTTCTTTTTTGTCCCTAGATTGCCTTTCATGTACTGGTTAAGGCATTGATTAGTTTGGAACCAGGTGAAGAAATGGAACTACTAAAAAAACATTTTCAGGAATTTATCTCTGGCCTAATGTCTTTGCCAATAAACCTACCAGGAACTAAACTCTATCAGTCATTACAGGCAAGTCAAGTAATGAGATTGATTTCTTTTACCATGTATAGCATGATTTGCCTGAAAGTAATGATGTCTTCACATTTGGTTTCAGGCAAAAAAGAAAATGGTGAAATTAGTGAGAAAAACTGTCCAAGCTAAAAGAAATAAAGGCATCTTTGAAGTTCCAAGAGATGTAGTGGATGTGCTTCTTAATGATACAAGTGAGAAATTGACAGATGACTTAATAGCAGATAATATTATTGATATGATGATTCCTGGAGAGGACTCAGTGCCAGTTCTTATGACTCTAGCAACAAAATACCTATCAGAATGCCCTCTTGCTTTACAACAATTGACGGTAAGTATGTATGTATGTACGTAAGTACATATATGTATGTATGTGTGTGTATAATGTATATGCACAAGTATATGTATTTTTGAAAATCATGGTTAATAGTGTTTAGAGGATAACTAATGAGTAGTGGCACCTAGTAATTTTTATTAACCATCTCCTGAACATAATTAATCGCATACAAATTGTTTAACCTTCTATATTGTTGTCGAATTTAATGCTAAATTTGTGTGTCAAAAGTTATGCAGAGGGCTCCTATGCCTAGTCTAAAGTTAGAATAACAATTTTTTTTTTGTTTTATTAAAAGAAAATCAAGATTTTGTGAGTGACTATTATGCTTCTTTTCATCTATGTCATTGAAGTTTGAAATGTCCTTTCTATACTAGCTATATATGACTATAAACAATCAAAAGGGAAACATCACAATCACACTCATATAAATTCAAGATAAATAATTGAAAAATCTAGTGGTAGAAACGTGTGCAATTTTTCCTCTCATTCACCAAAGTTTTTGAATAATCTCAATGGTTATAGTATGTGATTGCAACACATGCCCTTAAAAAATTCCTTGAACCGATTTCTTAATTAGCTTTTGGTAACTGAACTTTGGTGATTCGCAGGTGGAGAATATAAAGCTCAAGAAACTCAAAGATCAGCTTGGGGAGCCTTTGTGTTGGAATGATTACTTATCATTGCCATTTACTCAAAAAGTAAGCCAAGAATAGCTCCTTAACAAACACATACAAAAGTGATCCATAATTTTAAACTGACTTATTATATGCCTAACTTATACAGGTAATCACAGAAACTTTGAGAATGGGAAATATTATAAATGGTGTTATGAGAAAGGCCTTAAAAGATGTTGAAATAAAAGGGTATTTAATACCACAAGGATGGTGTGTGTTTGCAAATTTTAGATCAGTTCATCTAGATGAGAAAAACTATGAGTGCCCATATCAATTCAATCCATGGAGGTGGCAAGTAAGCAAAAAGTCCTCTACACTTTAGATATAGTTTATATGGATCTAGGTTGTGTGCAGCCACAACCCTGTGACTGCATGCAGTTAGCCACGTTTGAACCTAATGATCAAAATAAGACGATCCTGATTTCATGCTTGGTATTTGGTTTTAAAAAAAATAAACCGACACTGAAATCTGAAACGTTCGATCTTGATTAGACGATTGCACACAATTCAAATCCAGTTTCTTTATAGTTAATTTTCATGTTACTACATGTTTAGGTTAATTGATGTAATGGGAGTTTTCAGGATAAGGACATGAACAGTTACAATTTCACTCCTTTTGGAGGAGGACAAAGGCTGTGTCCTGGTCTTGACTTGGCAAGGTTGGAAGCTTCCATCTTTCTGCATCACCTTGTTACACAATTCAGGTAATAATCATTCTATACTTATTAAATGTTATATTGCTCAAACTTAGGAGCAGAGGCAAAATTATAACATTAAGAGCAGACATTAAAATTTCTGCCATTCTGTAACTAAGTGGAGTTTATGTAGGCTTTTTCGTTAGTTTTACATTTCCACTCATGATTTTCTATTTTCAAACTAAATTGAGTAGTAGGAAATCACAGATTCCATATGTGTCCAAGTAGATAGAATAATAGCAAAAATGTCTCTTTCTAATTGCATACGGACAAAGATGGAATCCAAGTAGTGAAGTCTGTGGGGGCCATAATGACTTCAAATGCTGCATCATAACACAGAAAAGCCATTTGATCCTAACCTTTGTTGTAAGATTTGTGTGTTTCATTGGACAAGTACATTTAACTACTGTCTTGGGACTGTTTACTTATTTTCTTGCTTTGAAGCAAAATTACTTGATGTTCAGAACCAAATTTGTATGGCATCATTATTGTTGTTGTTGTTAGGTTGATTCTGCATAATATACAATCCTATGATGCATTTTTATGCAGAATTTCTCTACTAAGCTAATTTTAGACTTCAATAAAAAAAAAAAAAAATATAATTCAATGAATATTAGACATTTAAATTTAATGTTTCACATGCAGATGGTATGCAGAAGAAGATACAATAGTGAACTTCCCCACAGTAAGAATGAAAAGAAAGATGCCTATCTTAGTAAGGAGAGTGGAACCTTAGCCATAAAGTATGAAGCCAATTCTACATACCGATACAGTACAAACAGCATATGAAAAATACACAAGGCAAAATAAAAAAGGATAAATGGAGGCCAGGAAAAAATTGGCTAATGTAGACACTAGACACACGTGTGGAGAATTTCATTAGCATTTTTGTTTCTCTGTATTTGTCTTTTGCACGTAAAGACAACAGAAAAAGATTTGTCTTTTGAGGGACCCTGTGAATTAGGTATTTACTTTTCATCAATTTTGCTTTTCCATTTTACCTGGTATGCTAGGGAAGAAAAAGTTGATTGTAAGAGACAACATTACATATTATCACTAATTAAAGTGACATTGATAATCATTTTATAATTGTTTTCGAGGAGATTTTGAACTCTGTCTATTGAAGTTACAAAATTAAACTCTTACCAATTACCACTGAGCTACTACCTCATGCACAAGAACAACACTTTCATCTTAATTTAAAATCAAAGAGTTCCTCTTTGTTTTTTTTTTCTCTTCACTTTGTTTTTTCTTTTCTTTACTTTTTCTCTTTTTCCTTTCTTTAGGAGGGAAGGATTTAATAAGATGAATAAGTAGACTTTGAAATATAATTGTTTGAGTTCAAGGGTCCCATTAATCAATGATATTCACGCAACAAGTTGCTGACAGTCCATTTTAAATATGCATTTATTCATACTTTAGGTAGGGATGATTGATGTGGGAAACTTTAGTAGTATATAAATATCCCATTTCAATCATGAATCTAACTGTATCAGATTCTTGATTCCCCGTTAACTCTGATTCGTTCTTCTACAAAGTTGTACTTTGAACCTATCCCTTTGTTCTTTTTTTAAATCTTAGGGAGGGAAAAATGTTTCTTGATCAAACAGAAAAATGCACTACTTATAGATTATGAATTTTTCAGTTTCTTTAATAAGTTGTTGTTATCTGACATGGAATCCAACATGAAACCATAGGATGGAAATCAACTTTACTATGATTGCATCAATTTTCTAAAATCTAGTTCTAACCGTGATTCTTAAACTCATCAAGCTTTTTTTTGTTATTCTTTCGTTTATTTATCTTCTTTGGTACATATAACTTTGAATATAATAAAATGGCATCATAATGAAATAAAATAATTATATGGACGTGTAAAACCTTATTTATAGTACATAATTATTAAACTCCTTTGAATATTCTAATGTGTAATATGTCACTCATCTTTGATGGAACAACTAGGCATGAACCCACACAATGCATCCAACTCTAAAAAAAATTTACAAGTTAGTTTTGTGGAATAACTTATTCGAACTTCAATAAAATACATATAATCAAAAATGAAAATTAATAATAAAACATGTAAAGTCAGTTGAATATTTTTTCCTTTCTAGTCGTCTTTTTTAACATTTTATTTATTTATCAAAATACCTAATTCTAACATAACTAACAAACCATAAAAAAAACATTACTACCAAAATCATGACTCGTATATGTCATTGATTTCAGTTTAATAAATCAGTTTTCTGCTTTTCTTCACGTAGAAATTTGCTTCATATCACTAAAAATATGACATCGATGGCAATAAAATAGAGAGAAGGAATTTTAAATACAACATACGAAAGTATCTTATAATTTCAATGTAAAAGTTGGGAATCCTTTATGATAAATAATAAAACTTCCTTAAAATACTTCTTCCGTCCCATAATAACTGAGTCATTTACCAAAAAAAAAGTGTCATAGAATAACCGAGTCATTTTACTTTTTAATACAATATTAATTACTTTTTTTCCTTTATAACTCTAATTAATACTACTTTCATCATTCCCAATTCAATATATTCCACTTTATATTTATGATAGTGGAGAATCCACCGATACTTAACAAAAGCACTTAAAACCATTTTTCTCTCTCCTTCATTTATACATTTTTCTTAATACGTGTGAATGGAGCTGTTGGCTCAGTTAATTCGGGTCGGGACGGAGGGAGTAATTGAAATGGCTTTCAACTTCTTTTAACATACGAGCACCATTAAATTTTTTAACATACGAGCACCAATAAATTTTATTTTGATCAACCATCTAACGTGACGGGGGAATTCAACGATTAACACAATTAGCAGGGAACATACTTCAACCATTAACACAATTAGCAGTGAACATACTTTAAGTTTGAGTTTGTCGGCTTGAACATTCACTTATGCAATACAAACTAAACACGGGAGAAACATAATTCAATAGAAGTGTTTGTTTGGGAGTTGGGAGGGGTTGAGGGAAAAGGGACGAGGAAAGGGAAGAGATGATAGTCTCTCACTTTGTAGGGAGTTTATTTTTCTTCATAAGACAAACTCTCTAATATGTAGCACAAAACTCAAGCATTTTCTTATATACTATCAATGCTGTTCTTTACTTAAAACAATCATAACTATCCATAATTTTCTCAAAGTTTATTATTACCATAAGATTAGATTTTAAGTGAAGAACAGCACCAAAAGCACCTAAACAAAGACATCCAAGTTTTATCCTATGAAGAACTCAAAATGAATTAAAGGACTTCGGAGAGTTTTGGAAAACTCAGAAATATTTTATTAATTTGTTACCTCTTTTCATAATACTCTAAAAACAAAATATATTTAGTAATAAGTCTTTCCGTCGCTTCCCCCTCCTAACTCCTACATACAGCCTAAGAGACACTACTAATTAGGACTGAAAGCTGATGTAATTGTCATGTAATTGGTTTCATTGATCAGTCATCAATTTGGTTGTAATGCAATTGTAAGTGTAACTGCATTCTGTGTTTTTACCTTTTCAGTCACAAACCTGGATTGTAATGACAAGCAAAAACGATGATAGATGTTTGATGACCCAATCACACTGCAGCAAGACATTATTCTGATGAAATTTTGTGCAAGATGGGTGACGACAGTTCCTTGGTCTCTGTTATCAGTTCCATTCTCCTCAGGCGTCATTGCATCTACCTGGAGACTATGTATAATTTAAATACAATAAAATTTAACAAAATGTTTGATTTAATACTAAATCACATTTTAATCATTCAAATGTTGTACACTGAGCCAAACCAAGGTATACACCGCACCGCAATTTGATACAATTTAAACGGATCACTCGGTTTGGATAAGATTTTGGAGCACCACTTTACTTAATCATTGCTTGTTGGATTTGTCCACTTTCAAAAAATTTCCCCGGTTGAACTTGAAATCAATGGGAGAATGGAATCGCCATAATCAAATTCTCAGGGAAGTAACAGCAGAGGCACCAAAACAGAACAAGCTTCAACTCCTTGATGTCAGATTTTGACTAGCCAATGAGTTGCTAGTGGAAATCATCAACTCCGGTGTTGAAAATGAAACTGGTAAATAGTGTAGTTACGTCCCTGGCAAGTGACCATACAAAAATTAAAGCTTGAATTCAGTCCTAAACCAATGCAATCCAACCATTGAATCATAATATTGTCAAAATGTTGGCAATGGTGCGTAGAATGACTTTTAATTGGATTGATGGTGAAATGAGTATAAAGAAAATTTATATTAGCAATGCATCAAAATTCACGTATTACAATTTATTGGCCTTATCAACAGATGTATACACGACTTCATAATTTTAATTTGACATGTTTGCAGAGCTGACAAATATTTTCTTCCCAAAATGAAAAAAAATACCAAAAATATATTATAAATTTCAACACTTTCTCTGTAGTCTATGTATGTCAATATTTATTTTGACTATTTATGCAAATAATGAATTGAACAATACATCACTTGCTAATACCCTGGATACTAGTCGTTCTCATTCACTCATCCCATGAGGTGAAGAGATATAATGATCAACTCTTACAATACAAACTTTACAAATCATACAAGATATGGGAGGAAAAAGTAAATACGAGAATGATGAAGCAGAAATAAAAGTGTCAAAGAAGAAATAAATAAAATTAAAAGAGGCAAGGTATGAGGAGTATTTTACTTCAGATTAGGAAGAGTCAGGTGCCTCAAGAGTGATGGGTTCCGAATGACGAATGCTTTCCACTCTTCTTTACTGATCTTATCATCCTTGTCAGCATCGGCATCTTGAAATGTCTGTTTTTTTTTTAAATGTTACCTAAGGGATTAGACTTAAACAACATAAGAGAAACACATGTTCCAGCAAACAATTACCTTATCAATAATGGATTCAAGGATTTCATTTTCCACATCCATGCCACATTCTGACAAAATGGCAACCACCATTTCCCGAACCTGGAAAAGGATAACAAAATAGATCCAAGCATTAGTAAACATATGAGTATTGGGAGAAACAAGCTATATAAAAAAGCAGAGCCCTCATGGTGGATATAAGAACTGACTTTAAATACAAATTTTATTTAGCAGGAAGAAGATGAAACAGTAACACCCTGGATAGGGAGAAGATGAACAGCAGCACCCTGGATACTACACTCAAGCTAAGTGTGAATGTCACAAACCAAGAAGGCAACTTCATTTCTGATTCGAGATTTATCTGAGCCTGTTGATATCTCCTTCAAAAGCTCAATGTTGGATTTGTATTTGTCTTCGGAGGAAAGAATGCAAGCAAAATTTGTAGCATTGTCGTACCTCCTAAAAAAATGAAACTTAACGTCTCGATTCTTCTTGCATTTATGATTGCGGTGGACAACCTCTCTGGCACAATCATAAACGCAAGAAGGAATCAAGGCGTTAATTTCATTTGTTTAGGAGGCATGACAATGCCGCAAATCTTGCTTACGCTCTTTCCTCCTCCTGCCGAAGACAAACCCAACATCGAGCTTTTGAAGGAGATATCAACATGCTTATTTTTTCTAAGTTATGCCATTGCCAATGCCTCAAGATAAATCTCGAATCAGAAACGAAGCTGCCTGATCTTGAATGAGACATGAAGAATTGAAGCTGTCAGCTTGAGCGTAGTATCCGTGATGTTGCTGTTTCATCTTCTCCCCACTAAATAAAATTTGAATTTATTTATGGGGATTGTATTTACGGATCTCTTGAACATAAAAGAGGATTTCATTTTTCAGAGTTATTGACCGAAAATTTTGGCTTCAGGTTTTTCATCTTCCGGCCATCCGCACCAACAATCTTAGGGAATTATTCGCAAGATTGCGCAACTCCCTCAGAATACAACAGGTTCCTCACACAAGAAATAATCATAAGGTAACCCAAGAACTTATTTGAATCAATGATGAAGCTTATGTTAACGCCATTTATGAAATGAAAGTGTATATAGGATATGGTTACACCGAAAGAAATAATATAATTTTGATTTAATTAAAAAATGGTTGTGTGGTGATAATTTAGTAAAAGAATTGTCACTTCTGTAATTCTCTATATTGCAACTATAAAGGGGAGCTTCAGAGAATGGGTAAAACAGAAAATTTGTCACTTAAGATATATGAGACCCCAATTATTTAAAACTTTTGGAATATACACAAAATTTACAACACTTGTCAATTTAAATCGATGTTGCATTAAGAAAATTCTAGAGCAATATTATTCTAGGATAAATATGCCAAGATACTTACTTCTTCTCGTTCAATATATCCAGTCTGTCTCAAGTCATACAATCTAAAAGCAACTGCGAGCAAACCAAGAAAATATAATTGATCTTTAATCCATACAGATGGTACTAAAACAAATAATATGAAAATACAACTGCAAGATGCTTACTGAAGTCTTACAATCAATTTTCTTTTCAAATGGAGTATAAGGATGAAAGACACTGAGAGCATGCACAAACTCCTCAAATTCTATAACGCCATTCTTTTTTTCATCAAAGAGATCAAAGACCTGGGAAATTTGACAAACAACCAAACGTACTCAATTATACATATAAAGAAAGAATAGTCAACGTCAAAAAAGAAAAGAAAAGGAAGAATAATCATAACACAACATATCTTTCCGCATATCAAGTATACACATGTATCTGTCTAAAATGATAGATTAACACAACCTTAATGTCCCGTTCCCTTGGATACTTTTATGCAAATATTATATCACTTTTTATTCAAAAATGAAAATTTTATCCTTTCTTTCTCTCTAAAACCCTTGGATCCAAGCATAAAAAGCACGAAAAATGGGGAGAATACACATAGAACATCATCTCCTCATACCATTGGGATATAATACATGGGAAACAATGCAAAATTAGATATTAAAACATTAGAAATACATCTGTCAATTCGTAAGATACATTTTGCAATATCTCTGACAAAAGAAAAGATACGTATTTGATCTTTTAGAGAGTTCTACTTAGAGAAAGAAAAGCTAGGAAGCTATATCAATCCATCATAACAATTTAAGACCTAAGTTTGCGAGGCAAGGCAACAATTAGAACTTAAAAATATATAACAATTAAGATTGAATATGCGTTGGGGTTTTACTTTACAGATTCCCAGGGTGAAAAGTACCAGTAGGAATAGATTGGGTGGTGTGAACAAAATGAAAGTAGCGTGTGAATATATTCCGTCCTACTTGAATACAAAAATTGGGTTCCTAACAGGTGTTTTCCTTGCAAATCAAAAATTGACTTCCTTAATACAATATAGCCTCACAAATGAGATCAAGAAAACGAAAAACAAAAAGAGAATCAATAACAATTATGAAAATGCTTATACCCTATCAAGGAAAAGATTCTTGCCAACTGAGGTCTTCAATAGTGCCAATGTAAGCTCTTCCTTCATAGAGGGAAAATGAAAAAAGAGTTAAAAAGTGTTATATGACCAGAAATTCAACACTGGTGCTGGTAATGATAAACCTAACAGAGTCAACACCAAACACAGTTTTTTGTCTTTTAAAAAAAGCACAACACTAGAATAGAAAATGGCAGTCCCGATCCCAGGTCACAATCTAAGTTGTTGCTTTCACATCATTTCACTGAAGTTAGCAACTTAGAGCATGGTATAAGAATATACATTGTACTAATAATAACAAATAAGGAGTGAACGGATGATTCAGTCGATCAAAGATCGGAGTTTCACCGAGTTAATCTTGTAAAGATTAGTGTCACCAAATTAGCTCCTCAAAGATTAAAGCATCGTCAGAAATAGTCATTCAAAGTATTTTTCAACAACATGGATCCTCGATGGCCAAAATGTTCGGGCCGGTCCCAAAAACCAAAATGTAAATGCCAATCACCGGATTATTTAGCACTTGACTTAATGTCTCAACTGATAGATTGATCCAACAACTAACATTGTGGATGGAGACAACTTTAGCAACATTTTTACTTCAAAGGATCCAGATTCATTTTTCACCAAATAGATAAATTTGGAGGATATTCTAAATTGATGACAAAATATTTCAGAACAGTACATGATGCTAAAAGTTGTTAGACAACTATCAGCGTAGTTCACTCCCTAAATAAATTGGAGTTTAACAGGCATACACTCTCAGTGTAATTCAGTTTTACATTGACATCCAATGAGAAACCTGACTTTTCTATCTCATACCATCAATTTCAAAATATACTTACAAAAGTTGGGTGATGGTGAAAAACAATAAATTTTCATTGGATGTCAACATTATACTGGTATAGATTTGATGATATAGCCACTTATAGTATAAGCACTAATCATATAAGTGTTTATGTATAAGTTGTTTCTATAACAAAAGATAAAACAAAGGACATGTTTGGATTGGCTTATTATAGCTTATCTACTAACATAAGTTTTGTGAGACTGTTTGGTAGAACTTATAAAAAAAAGCTTACGGCATTGTTCACAAACTATTTTTAGCTTATTTTCCAAGAAAGCTTATGAAAACAACTTATAGCTTAAATGAAAACAACTTAATTTTATTTTATACTTTGCTATAGAAATATCTTATATACAAGTGGTTATCATGATAAGCACTTATTCTGTAAGCTTCAAATAAGTTGTTTATCCAACTAGTGCCAAAGTCATATTGTTTTCAGATAACTTATACGCTATTTTCATAAGCTAACCTATAAAGATTGCAAACATAAGTTGAAAAAAGCGTTTGGACCAAGTCATATCATAAGTTGTTTTCATAAACTTTAAACCCTTTTGGATTGGCTTATTTTTGAGCTTATGCAAATAAATAAGCTTTTATGCATTATTCATAACTTGTCAAGGCATTTATGAAAAAAAAGCTTATGAAGATTGAATTTTCGTTAGTGAGAATTTATAAATTAACATAAAAGCTTATTTATCTACACAAGCTACTTTTGATAAGCTAAAAAATAAGTCAATCCAAACAATCCCTTAGTCAATCTCACAAGTGCTTACACGAATAAACCAAATTGAAAATGATATGCAATTTAAATAAGCAGTTAGTTAGTTGGTTATACTTTGTGGATGAGACCATCGTCGATGATTGAACAACTCAACTTCTTGTACAATTCATGCAACGCCTCAATTTCATTCACATTAACTGCATTTCACAAAAATTAATAGTAATTATCATATCCTAAACATACAGAAGCGATGAAAGAGAATGAAGAAACGAACAAGGAGAATCGTTAGCGAGTGCGAGAATCTCTTCGAAGGAAGAAAACATCTTCTTCTCTTTTTCTTTCTTCTTCTGCTCTGAACTCCGAAAATCGAAGCAGCCAGCTAAGCTGTAAAACAAAGCTTCAGCTATTCCAATCAATGGAATAAACACCATACACAGTGTTTCTCCAATCGTCAACCTCGATCCCTGATGAATGATAAAGAACAAAATCGAAATCAAGAATAATAATGAATCAGAGATTGAAATATCTATATCTATGAATTTACCAGAGATAGAGAGTTTTCTTCCATGTCAACTCAGCATTGCAAAACTTCTTCAAGGGATCACGGTCCAAATTTATTTTTGTCTTTTTCAGTGGATTTGGATTGGATTCAAACTTTTCTCATGTTTTTACTTTTTTTTCCTTTTTTCCGAAACATACTTTTCTTTTTACTTCTTCATAGTCTATTTATTATAAAATAAAAAAAGGCTTAATTAAGTTTTTTATCCCTGAATTTCATTTTTAATTCTCATAAAAAAATTTGACACATTTTGATCCCTATAAAATTTTTCAACACGTAATTTTAGTCCCTGTTAAATTAAAATTTGTTTAATTATACTTGAAATTTTAAATTTTTTTACTAATTTATTACATACTTGTTTTAAACATTATAAAACGTTCCTCCGCAATAAGTTTTCTCAAAATTTTATTTTTAGATCTAAATTTTCGTTAGTTTTATCTTGTATTTTTGGCGTTTAAAAAATATATTTAATTCATTACATGTTAAAAAATTCTAATTTTTTATAAAAGAGATTATTATAGTGTTCTTAACATGTCTATTAAAAATCATTTAAAATTAAAAAAGTTTAAGTATAATTAAACAAATTTTAATTTAACAGGGACCAACACATACTTTTAGTCCTTGTAAAATTAAAATTTGTTTAATTGTGCTTAAACTTTTAAATTTTTAACATATTTTTTACATACTTTTTTAGAACATTATACAAAGTTCCTCCGCAAAAAAAGTAGTTCAAAATTTTATTATTAGCTTCAAATTTTCATTAATATAATCTTGAAAATTTTGATTTTAGAATAATTCATATTTAATTCATTAAATGTTAAAAAAAAACTAAAAGATTTTATAAAAGAGTGTCTTACGATGTTATGAACATGTCTATAAAAAATCTTTCAAAAATTTAAAAGTTTAAGCATAATTAAAAAAAAATTAATTTAACAGAGACTAAAAATACTAACGGAAAATTTTGTAGGGACTAAAAAGTGTGATTTATTTTTATAGGGACTAAAATCGAAACTGCAAATATTTATAGGGTCCAAAAATTTAATTAACCCAATAAAAAATTATTTAGTAAATTATACATTTTATTACTCCATAATTTGGCTGTAAAAAATTAATTGTTGAATTAAAAATAATATGTTTTTCTTTTAAAAAAAATCCTCTTTTGTCCCACGGTCCTAATTCAATGGTTAAAAATTGTTAAATTGAACACTGCGTCGGGGGTTTAGAATCTAACTCTTTTGTTAGTATGTGAATTTTCGTTAAACATTTTCATATTGTCTATCCGAAGATATCACACGTATAAATTTAATTAAATACTCCATATAACCTCATTAACTAATTTCACAGGTATTAAGAAAAATTGGCAGTATAGTTAATGTGTTTAGTTGTGTGTAAATTTTACTAAATTGTTATTTATTTATATGTATATGTAATTTGACTTTTCATATTTCAATACAAGTTAATAGTATTATTTAGGGTCCGTTTGGTTCGAGAATTAGGAGGGGAGGGGAGGGATTACGGAGGGGAGGGAAGAGATTTTAAAATTATTTTTATTGTTTTACCCTTAAACTTAATTAAATAAGGATAATAAAGTAACGAAACAATAATGATGTAATCGATAACAACACGATGTAGACAATAGAATAATGGATTACTAATAGGGTTGTTACAAGTAGTAATAAAAATTGTTACAAGAATAATATAACCTAATAATAATAATAATGATAATAATAATAACAACAACAAAAAAACAATAATAATAATAATAATAATAATAATAATAATAATAAAAATAATAAAAGTTGTTTCAAGGATAATATAACCTAATAATAATAAATGTTGTCATAAGAATAATATTGAAATTTTAAATCAATCTAAGGATAATTTTTGGAGTGCAATAAAATTTGCTCCCCTTCTCTTTCATCCCCTCCCCTTCTAAAAATTGAACCAAACACTTCAAAATAAAAACCTCCCTTCCTCTCCAAAACTCTCGAACCAAACGAACCCTTAGGGTGTGTTTAGAAAAAAATAATAATAAATGTACATAATAATTTGTATATGAGCTCATATTTAGACCATCTACAATGGAGAGTCCTTCCCCTATTTCATGCTAAATAGACACCCTCATTATGACACCAATTAATATGATGCTTATAAAGATGGGTGCTTTTATAGGCATCCCCTCTCTCCAATTACTCATGGCCCCACATGTATAATTAATTATATTTTTTTCTATTCAATTGTTGTATTATTTTAATATTAAAAAGTAAATTATATATTAGTTGCGAGAGTAATATTTAATCGATCAACATTAAATTTTCAACAAAAACTTTTTTTAAAACAACAAATAATTTACCCATCTAAATGGGAAAAAAAACAAAACAAACAGTGATTGGATTTAAACAAAATAACAAATAATTTACCATCATATATTTTATATTGTATTTTCAAGTCTTACTTTTTTTATAAATTATAATTAAATTACTTCAGTATTTTAAAATTATATAATTATGAATGAATATATAAATTATTGTTAAAATTTAATGATATAGAGTTATTGTAGAGGCCCAATTAATAATTATTTTGAGGTGCTGGGTTGAAGAGATTGAGTGTTTATTAAGTATTAATTATAAAACGAATGGCGTGTACAGTCGGAGTCTGTTTAAGCACCCAAATGGAGTGCTGCACTAAGGATGGTCTTAGGGGACAAAACTTTTTTTCAAACGGCTTATAATTAGAGACAAAATGAGTAAAATATTTTCTTTTTGGTACATTTAATAAAGTATTTGACATTAATTAATAGGTATTATTTTTTATTTTTTTTGGTCAGAGGTATTATAATGAACTAGTTAAATAAGTTTGAATATCACTTAGGATAGCCTATCTAAAATATGATTACTGTAGGGGAAATAATTTAGGAAAAACCAAAATAGCGTTTTGGAAATATATTGGTTATATATTGGACTGAGAATTATGAATAATTTTTTCTATATTACTCAGATCAAGCAAGAAGTGATGATAAATATGTATATAGATAGAACTTATTGTTGTGAAAAGTATGAGATCCATATTATTCTTCGATTTATAGATAAAAATTATTACATTGTATTTTATGTCAAATTTGTTTTAAAGCTATTTTTGAAATTATAGAATACACCAAATTTAATCTTAAGTAGTCCAGTTAGGGGGCAACAATGTAGATCTCTTCCCCTTCACTAGAGAATTTGTGTCAGGAAAATAAACTCCATTACTCAAGTCATTCACATACCCTTCTTGTGTTATCCTCATTGGGTAAGTAACAAGGTGCACACCTTCCATGTCTACAATTTCTTCATTGTTGTAGATTTCCCACATTTGATCTCCAATTGAACACATTCTTTTCACACATTCCAAACTTTGTGGCTCTAAGAACAATTCATCAACACTATTTGTGTGCTCATACCATAGTGCCATTCTGTATGCATGAACATCACCAAGGTTCATTTGTTTCTCCACTTCATCTTGAGATTGGAAGCATCCTACGGCTATCTCAGTGTCCCTTTTTCCATCCATGGATCTTTGGTTCATATTAGCTGAACCTATTAATATGTACATGTCATCCACTGGTGACATACATACATGCAACAAAACACAACAAAACAGTACCTTTGTCAAACAAAAATGTCCATAAAATTTAAGCTACAATTTAATATTTGCACAAAATTACTTGCTTGTTTATCCATATATAAAATGAGTCAGAATCAATTATTGATTTTTTTTTTCCAAAGAAGTTAAAATGAATTATATTACTGAAAGCCTGGAGATTTCAGCATAAGGAGTGCCAAAACCCCAGCTGAAAGAGTCAAATACAAGTAATAATAAAGATCTGAAGCCAAAAACAAGCTCAAAAAAGAATGCTGCCCTATTACAAAAATATTCCCAAGGAAGGTAAAAGATTCAACCACCAAGAATGGTAGGAGAAAACAAAACTATGACGATTTGCCTTCAGCCACTGGTAAGATTGAAACTTAATTTTATCTAGCAATTGATTAAAAGAAGCTTCTTTTTGGTGAAATATCTGAGTATTCCTTTCAAGCCAAAATCACTCACACACATGATAGTCAAATAAGGTTAAGAGCTGAGTGTTTGCTGTTTGAAAAACCGCTAAAGGTGCCAAATTGATATAAATGGTCCGACACGTTTTAAACATTATGTAAATTTGAAATAGTTAAAAAAAACTCTTAACTATTACATGACTTGAGAAAAAAAAAAATGATTGGAGATAGAATTTGGTGAAGGGGTGCATGACTTCAAAAAGGTAAACGCACCTATAAGTTTATTATTAGTAATTATCATCATCAGTGGCGGAGCAAGGAAAATTATAGAGCCTGGGCAAAAAAAATATCGTAAAATATGGCGTGTTAAGAACGTTAAAATATGGCTTTACACAAAATATTATAAATTTTCGACAAGCGAGAAATTAATTATGAATTTTTAAAGTGTCAAAAACTCAAAAAACAAAACAACGGAAATCTCAACCTGTAAATCAAATTTTGAGCTCATTATTTGCAGAGACATCTATAAAAACACATAAAAAGGATCTGTAAAGTTTCATGGCATTTCGAAGTCGTTTCAGATTATTTTGATTTTTCAACCAAAACGTGCAAAATTGAAATTTTGTTCCGAGTAAGTGTATACTCACAGGTCAAATTTAGTTCCCTAATTTTGCAGGCATGACTAGAAGATGATAAGAACCTTCACAATGAAACTTTGTAGTTTTTAAACGAGATACAAATTAATTATAAATTGTTTAAGAAATTCATAATTATGGGGAATAAAAATTCATAATTAATTTGTCTCTGGTCGAAAAAATTTAATTTTTTTGTGTAAATCTACATTTTAATGTGCTAAACATGTATGGAAAAAATTCAACATCTATGTCATATTTTTATACTACACGTATATTATAGGGTAAAAAATAAGAAAAAACTCGAATTACAATGCTAGAATATATGTTTTTTATTTTACACGGTCAATTTGAACAATTAACCATTCAAAATAAGAGAGATGAACATGTCAATAGTGTGCTAAATAAAATTAGGAGATACATAAATGCACTTTTCGAGATCTCTTTGCATGTGAGAATTTTCAGATTTTGCCCAAATTTTATTTTATTTTTAAGTAGGAAAAGGGTTATTGGACTGGAGTTGGTACAAAGAAAGTAGCAGCTGAGCCCGGGCTAGCGTCCAGGCTAGCTGGGGGGTGCCACTGTCCCTGATCATCATGTGTTCTTTTTTGGGTACACCAAAAATTTCAAATTTTGTGATAATCGAGGCTAAGGGTAGTTTATAAACATACATTGTTCTCAATCCACTGAGACATATTTTAACTAAAGACAAAATTGTGAGAGCTCACAAGACCTAAAACAAACAATACCTCAAAAAAGTGGAGCAACATACTTGAAGTCGGAATTTTAGAAGGACTTAAGCCACATGTGAGGGCTAACATAACCTTTAGTCCCACATTATTTGGAAATCGAAGCTAAGAGTAGTTTATAGACACTTACTCTTCTCAACTCACCTAAATGTCTTTTAACTAAGGACAAAATTGTGATAGCACACAAGATCCAAAAATGGATAATACATCATAATAACGGTGCAACTGAGTTGAGGTCGGGACACAAGTATCCAAATTTCCTTTGAGTAATGCAAGTGTAAAGGCTAAAAAGTGGAAAATAAAATAACTGATAAACACTAAAAGAATAATAATAGTACCTATAATGAGCTTGGAATGAACATAAACCATAAATCTTCTTTTTTTTTGTGCATTCCAGTATTGTGTTTCAGGATGAGGAGAATCCAATGGAAGATACTCTCCTTTTCCCTTATGTTCTCTATTTGCAAGACAAAAGAAATTCAAGTAGTCTCTTGGATGTCCTATGTCACCACTTTCTTTTATTGCTTCACCAATCAACCTATACATCATTGCCACAGTTTCTCTTGTCCAATGCAATATATCTTGAACAGATTCACTTTCAGGCACTCCTTCTGGCCACATTGGTATAACTATATACACTGCAAATCTCTCTTTTGCTTTGATCTTACTTACCACCTTAAGTGCAATTTCAATTGGAATTAGATTTGTGCATCCACAATGCTTATCTTTTTCCCACCATTGGCATCCTCCAATAAAGTATTGGTTTTCAATGTATATAAACCTCTCAGCATGCCTGATTGCTTGAACATAAGCTTCATGGATGCTACTCTCAACATTGAAATTTCCACAAAAATCATCAACAGAAGTATGATCAATAGACCTATAAACTTGAACTTTCCAATTACTTTCTATTGAAGTGTTTGAGTTTGTTTGAGGAATGAAATTCACCAAGGTGCTAGTAGGAACTAGAAATGAAGGATCACATTGCTTTGTCCATCTTTGCTCAAAATTTGTTAACACATCCCAAGCAGCTTCACCAATAACACAAGCATCAGCATCATGCCAAGGCACTCTTGGTCCTCCTTTGTTAAGGTTAGCTCCTTGAATGTTTGGTTGGTAAAAATCATAACAATGTGATTCCTTAATGAGTGTTTGAAACAACGAATGTTGTTCAGTATCATATCTACCATCACATAAATCTAATCCACCAACAAAGCTCATAATTTGTCTATCACTGACAGATTTAAGCACTTTGGTGTCTACTGTTATAGTTTTCTGATGGTGAGTATATAGTGTTGGGAATTTGTGGTGTAATCTAGGACATTTTTTGAATATTACTTTTGTGTGGTTGAAATATGTAAGAACGTCCTCATCATGTGTGTTCATAAGACCTTTGTTCTTAATAAAGGGCAAAGATGTTTCATCATCCCAAAGCATAACTCTTACAGCCACTCCTTCATCTGCTTTCTTTTTCAATAGCTCACCCAAAGTCATTCCTCTAGCATGTTGGATTTTTGTATGGGGATCTCTAACCTGTCAAATAAGCAAAGAATATCAAACAATGTATGATCATTGTAAAAGCTAGATATGAAATGATATTGATTAGTGGGCGTTTGATTCTACGGTGTTAGAAATTGATTTCGGTAGGATTAATTTTGTAAAATTAATTGTAGTTAAAAGTAAGTTAAGATAAAATGATTTATGTACGATTCATGTACATGAAAATGAATTGAACAAGTATAAAAAATCATGTTTGTCGACAAAATTTAGAAATCATAGCTTCAAAATTGATTCTAACTTGAAGTTTTTACCTCTACAATTAAACCGTTAACCTCCACTTAATTGTTCAACTCACTTTTAGCAAAAAAACAATTTTACAAAATCAATCTATTTAAAATGAATTTTTGTCACTACAAAATCCAATACCCATATGAATCCATAGTGACAAAAATTGATTTTGTAAACTCGACTTTAATTAAAAGTGAGTAAGATAAAATTATCGTATATATAGTGTAAAAATTATATTTAAAAGTCAAAGCTATACATTCTAGCTTCGAGTTAGAATCAATTTTTTCAGTCAAAAAAAGTTAAAATCAATTCTTCCCATAAAAAAAAAGATACAATCAATTTTGTATGCATAACCGATTCTAATGGAGAACCTCCAATGAAATTAAAATAAATTTTAACTCTTCGGAATCACTTTTGACTCCCTTAAAAGTGAAATCAAACATGCAGGATTAGTAAATTTACCAAAACCATCTTGGGATTTAGGGACCAAGCTGCAATATAAACTATATGTTTTGCACCCTCAATGGCTTTATAGACATCTTCCCATAGATTTGTTGGAGTACCACATGGATCAAAGGGAGGTTGGAAGGTAGGAGAGTGATGAGCATCATGATAAAGTTTGACTTGACAATTAGACCTTAATGGAAATTTTGCATCCTGTAACCCTTGAAATTCCTTATTGCTTAGTACCTTTGCCAAACTTTGTTCCAATATTGCAGGCTTAAACCATAATATAAATTTCAATTTAAGTTTTGGGTTTGGTTTTTCATTTTCCATGAGGAGAGGAAATATTCCATTGATTATACTTCCTTCCTTCAAAAGTTGTTGGGCCTTGATATTATATTTTCCTAATTTTGAATTTAATGTTTTCAATGTAATGGTGATAACTGAATCAACAGGATGAGCACATTGAATATGAAAGGTTTGGTTCCAAACACGATTTCTTTCTTTGCTTGTTTTTGCAACCTTCTTGTTGTCTATATTGATGGTTACATAAGCAGGCTCTCCATTTGAACATATGCACTGAAAAAAGGGGAAATTCATGCAATGTTATGAGTTTATGATTACACTACAAAACTTTCAAAGTATAGCAACATATAATTCACAATTCACAGGGGTGTACAAGGGTTGGGTTTAGACAAAATTCATTACATAAACCCATCAATATTTTCTCTTTCTGAGTTCGAGATGGGTAAAAAGTATGCAATTTTTTTGTTATACCCAAATCAAACCAGTTTGGTGATAAACTGGTTTGATTGGGTCATAAACCATAAATTATGTCATAATTTTTTAAAACGTGCAATCAGATTATGTTTATTCTTAAAACAACATAGCACTTAAAATTTAAAATTCCAATAACTCAAAAAAAAAGGAAGAAACTAAGGTATCTAATCCTTATATGTCTCACCAATTGATAAACATAAGGTATATAAAAGTAAAAATACAGTACATATCAATTGGTTTGGTTTGTGAGGTCTTATCTTGGGTTTGAAGTCATAAATTCATATGCGGGTTAAAATAATTTTGTATTTGATCGAGTTGGTTTTGTTTGACTCTCGAATTTTGAAAAAACGAACTGGAAACTTTGGTGCTGGATAATCGTTTGATTGACCGGATCATCTTATAATTGTGAACATCCCCAATAAGACATATACACATGTTGGCATACATACATTTTTTTTTAGCAAAGGCATACATACATATGTACCATGTCTGTGTGTTTTTGTGTGAAATGATACTCACGTTGAAGGGGAAAAATGATGTGTAGGGTGAGGCATTGAAGATGGTAGCTTCAATTGTTCCATGAAGAAGTGTAGGTGTTTCCTCCATTTCTTTAACTTCAAAAATTTACAACAAAATAATTGAACCGAGAGATACAGAACTATTGAATTTGTTTAGACATATGAAGAATCATTCTTGAGTCAATTTACCTTTATCAATTATTGCATATTACCTTATACATATATAAGCCAGTTAAGTTTACTAGTTGTAAAAGAAAATTTAAATGGAACCTTGGAATTCAATTGAAAGTTAGCAACTAGAGAAGACTTGTATAACTTTGCACTCACATACAAACCCAATCCAGCCTTAAAGTATTTGCTATTACAAGTTTTAGCTTTGAAGCTAAAGTTTCTTGAGTGTGAATCACGATATGAATTTACCGTAATCAGTAAGTACAAGTAAAAATACTTGGAACAATAATTATTATATACCAAGAATTGTAAATTTGAAATAATAATTCTCGGCTTTATTACATCACATCTTGATTGATTGATCATTAAAGATTATCTACATATCATTTGCTAAAGAGGTTTTCACGCCAGTAGCGGAGGTAAAACCAAATTGATTATATAAACATTTAGACAACAACAAATAACATTTGACTATAGATTGAGTGTCTTAGGTCCGTTTAAAATTATGTGGATATTTGATAACACAGTGTCACATTGACTCGCCGTGATTTCATTAAGTTTAGAATGATACTATAAGTATGTGTTTGGTAAATCATCACATTGAACCAAATCACGACAACTTTTCACGTCAACGCAGAAGCTACCATTTGGAGCTTCTCAAAATCGCAACAAAAACACATTGGAAACCGTGAAAAAGTGAGTCTAGAGCAGAAAACTTCAAACCAAACACACACTAAACATTCACTGCTATTGCTATTTTTGATATTGCTATTTTTGAATAGGGAATGGGAGATGAAGGTGGGGTTTAAGGCATATGCTCTCACTTGCCTTAAGCTTCTCGACTCTCGAGCCATGATCTGCTGTCACTACAATATGTAGTGTGGTTAGTTGGAAAGTGTGGGATCCTTTCAAGAGATGAAATAAAGCAAAGATGAGTTTTTGTATCCCACTATCCAATCATCTTACTACTTCTACTCTCTGTCGTTTACAGAAAAACAAATACTAAAAACCACAACCTGGTTTGACATGAAACATGGGTTACTAAAATTGATACCCAATAATTTCTCATATTGTTTTCCAACTCTACTTTCGTGGCACATGTTAGAATAATAGTAAATTTAAGAATGTACATGATCTAATTTAGTACACATTCTGATAGGAAATTGTAATATTAAGTAGGGCTTAATCTTAAAATCTAAAATTCAATCTGGAATATTTGTATTAAAACGATTTTTTTTACAAAAGCTTGACTATGTAATTTCATCAACATTAAGCGAGTTGCTACATGTAGGATTATTACAAAAATTCTTAAAGGCAGATAAATTTGCGACCATCCCAGCTAAGCATGGCATCTTCATTTGTTTGCCTTCAAAGAAACTAAACATATGAGCAAGTGAAAGGAAATTTTTTTAATGTCTTATGAGGATTTAAAAAATTTGCAAGCCCATGATCACATGTGTGTGCAAATTTTCTTTGGTTTAAATATGTTTTTAGTCCCTATAAAATTGGGACGTTTCAAATTTAGTCCTTACTTAATTTTAATAGTTCTTTTAGTCCCTAATTTTTTTTTTCTGCACTGAGTATTAGTCCCTACTCAATTTAAATTTGTTTAATTTATACTTAAACTCTTAAGTTTTTAAATAATTTTTTGCAGACATTTTTAGTACATTACTAAAAGTTCCTCCGCAAAAAATTATCGCAAAATTTGATTTCTACATCCAGATTTTGTTACTTTTTATCTTTGACTTTTGTCGTTTTAAAAAATTCATATTTAATTTGTTTCATGTTAGAAAATTCTAAATTTTAGTAAATGAACCTTTCATAGTATTCTAAACTTGTCTAAAAAAAATCGTTCAAAAATTGAAGAGTTTAAGGATAATTAAACAAACTTTGTTTTAGCAGGGACTAAAATTATAAGTATTTTTTTTTTGTAGGGACTAAAAAAGCTATTAAAATTAAGTAAGGACTAAACTTAGAAGTTCTCAATTTTATAGGGACCAAAAACATAATTAACCCATCTTCTTTTTCTAAGAAGTCAAACTATCCCTTTGAAATTTATATCATGAAGAATCGAATCAGAGACCTTGGGAGGAACACACTCCGACATCCCAAGTCAACATTATAAGGCCAACTCAAGTGGATTGTATAGGTACAAATCTTAAATCGGAAGATTTGCATCGGAAAAAACCACTCACATGGCCAAAGCTTGTGTAAGGAAAACTCAACAAAAACGCATCAATTTTTTTTTCTTTCTGATTAACTAAAGTAACTAACTATTGAAGTGCAAGAGTTTTCTTCTCTCATGAAATAGGTTCAACATTACAACCGAGCAAGAAAGCAACACCAACCACCTTCCAAATTCGACAACAAAAACTTATACTATGAATGTCTTCACTCGTTTGGAAACAAACATATCAAACATCTACCTATCTAACTCACAAAAAGAAATGCAAATCCAATAGCAAAAACCAAATAAAAAACTCAAATTATTACCATATTCACATCCCATCATTCCAAATCCATAAAAATACATTCATCATAAAAGTAATTAATAAAATAAAAACATAAGCAAACTCACAAAATCGTAGGACCCAATTGCTCCTATAATTGTTAAACTCAACTAAGTAGTAACCATTTCATTGTTCATTCCTAATTCCAATTACTTTACAATTTTTGCATTGGTTGTTTCCAATTTCCACCACGATGGCAACAACCTATGGCACAATCCCAACCTCACCAACACCACCAAAACTTGAATACATAACACGTGGCAAACAACGAATCAAAGCCGGCTTAGGAACTCGTCGACCGTGGAAAACCATGTTCGATATCCGGTCACTAGGTATCCCCACCGGTGTACCGGAAGCAATATCCCGAGTTCGTGTCAACATCTCATACTTCCGCATGAACTACACAATGGTGATGCTTTTGATTTTGTTTCTGAGCCTTTTATGGCACCCTTATTCGCTCATTGTTTTCGTTATCCTCATGGTGGCGTGGTTGTTCTTCTACTTCCTCCGCGATCAGCCGGTGATTCTGTGGGGTCGACTTGTTGATGATCGAATTGTGGTTGTTCTCATGGCGTTTGTTACAGTGGCTTTGTTGCTTCTTACGCAAGCTACTATTAATATCGTTGTTGCGGTTAGTGTTGCCATTGTGGTTGTGGTGGCACATGGTGTGTTTAGGAAGACAGAGGATTTGTTCTTTGAGGAAGAAGAAGAAGTTATTGTTTCTGTTGCTTCTTGATTTTGATCTATTATGTTAATTAGTTTATTAATCTTTTTCATTTGTTTCAATCGTCATTTTTTTCATTTTTGTTGTGTGCGGATGTGCTAAAATAAAAATGATTAGTGCATGTTTAAATTATGATGACATCAAGATTTTACTATGTAATTTTTGATAAATCACTAGAGGTTTGAGTTCAAATTTGTTAACGTTGAATATTTTTATGTAAATAGATTAATTTTGATAAGTTGATGATGTAATTTTTAAAAACTATTATCTACGTCTTTTTTGGGTTACTTGTGGGCACATAATATAGGTTATCCATTTTCGACCAAATTTTTTCTATTCGTAAGAGTCAAAAATCGATTCCATAATCAAATGTAGGTTCTGTACGTCTCTAATTATAAGTATATGTGGTATATTTTAAATATACTTAAAATAATTGATAATTTAATTAACTTGTAAATTTTACACATAACTATTATAAATTTACTGTTCTCTTAATTTGAATTTTGTGGTTAAGTTTGTTAAACAACAAATAAATATGAATGTTTAATTCACAGAGATGAGAAATACTTACTTGGGTACAACCCCAAATAAAAAGTATTTAGACACACACATGAATGATAAAATTTAAAAGAGAAATGATTTAGTTACATCATTTGATATCATTTCACTTTAAATTTTATCAATTATGTGTGTGCACCCAAATAAATTTTATTTAATTTTGTGTCTTGTAAGATTTGCTCCCAAGTGATATATATTTTGGAGAGTAAACCACCAAATTGGTCCCTCTCTTTGTACCAAATTTTCAAATTTGTCCCTGACTCTATTAATAACTCAAAATAGTCTCTATCTATGTCAAACATTTCTCAAACTAGTCTCTGACTCTATTAGTTGTTTTGCATTTTAGGTCATTAACGTACCAAATAAGATCCAAAAGACATTATGCCTTTAACCACTAAATAATATCCAAAAGTCTTTGAGCAATTAACACTCAAAATACAAAACAACTAATAGAGTCAGGGACCAATCTAAGAAACATTTGACAAAGACAAAGACCATTTTGAGTTATTAATAGAGTCAGGAACCAAATTAAGAATTTTATACAAAGATATGGACTAATTTGATGGTTTGCTTATATTTTGGACCAGTAACACCAAGTTTGTGGTTACTTTTCGTGTTTTGAACAATTTGTATTTATTAATAAAATGAGTTGGGTTTTCTTTAGTAATAAGAAAAGTATAAACGATTATTTCATCACCATAATGTATGAGATTTTATTTGGGTGAATTTAGTATATTTAGGGGATGAATAAATGATTAAAACAAAGTATTTTGATAAGAGAAAATAATTGATTAAAAAATTAAAAAAAATATTAACAAAGACACAATCATCAAACTCCAAATCACGAAACCACATAAACGACACATACACACAGAACACGAACTTGGTTTGATTTACAAAAGTAGACCTAACCGGAATGAGTCACTAGTGACTCTCAACCTCCATCCGAATGGCTATGCAACAATTCGATCAGTATTACCACTACCAACCAGACGAACGGAGCAACATCAACACACTCTTCGTCTCCGGTCTCCCAGACGACGTCAAAGCGCGTGAGATTCATAACCTCTTCCGCCGTCGTCCCGGTTTTGATTCTTGCCAACTAAAGTATACCGGCCGTGCTAATCAGGTGCTCAATTTCAGTTTCAACGGAGATTCAAACTTATGAAATTTCAATGTAATAATTGAAATTTCGCTTTTGTTTTCAGGTTGTTGCTTTTGCTACGTTTTTCAATCATCAAGCAGCAATGCAAGCGTTACACTCCCTAAATGTGAGTATCTAGTTTCAAATATCGAAATAGTATCAACACTGAGAGTTAGGGATTAAGTTCAAGATACTCTATAGCTTAGTTTTACGAAATTATGATTATATGTTTTGATTATTGTTCCTTGTAGTGAAAGTTTTGATACATTTTCTCCGATAGCTAGGCGATGGTTGATCAACTTCTAGTGGATAGCTTATAGCGGATAAGCTAGAAGGTTGAATTTCCGTTGAATTAAATGAAAAATATGAAATGACATTGAAAATCTTTTTAATGAATATTTATATATTTTTTATTAAGATAACAGTGGTAAAATTTGAGATGAAAAAATGATAAGTTATAAGCTATAAGCTACTTGAAATAGCTTATAAAAACCTATAAGCTTGTGGTCCCGGTGAGCATAGCTCAAATGGAAGGGGCATCACATTATATATGCAGGCCAGGGTTCGAACCCTGGATTCCCTTCTTATTCACCTTAAAGGTGGATTTCTAGTCACTAGGTTACTTGACCGAAAAAAAAAGCTATAAGCTCGTGAGAACAAATTGTTGCCAAACAAACAAGTCAATTTTGGTTATATGAACTTAAAAGCTATAAGCTATAAACTCAAAAATTGGCCTTGCCAAACAGAGCCCAAGAGAATCACTGAAATAGTGGAGACGACTTTATTAGTTCCTAGATATGATTAAATATCTAATTTGGTCGCTTAAATTGTAGGACTATATCAACATGGTCCCCAACATTAAAATATTCCAAAAGGATCGTTAAATTGTAAATGTTAGTTAGATTCGTCCAGTTGTTGGCATTTGTTGACATTAAGTTGATAATGTCGGGAATACATTTGAGATTGGAACACATTTGATAACATATCCAGACGGAGAGAAGATCTAGATTAACATTTTATGATTTTAGGGATCATTTCGTAACATTGATAATATGGATGGCAAAGTTGATACAATCCTATAATTTCAAAGATCAAATCTGGATTTTACATGCTTAGATGTACTGAAAAAATAGCCTACGACATGTTTATTGTCTATTAGCTGTTTTCATGTTACTCCATCTATCCCTAAATATAAGTACCTACTGCATATTTGAATCTTCTTAAGAAAAATTAGTAGTATAGTTAATGTGTCCATTATATGTATAAATGTACCTAAAATACCCTTTGTATATGTGTAAAGTTAATCTTGACTTTTCATATTCCAAGACACTTATTGGTATTAGTTTGGGGTTTATTTGGAAAAGAAGCAATAAATGTATCTAGTAATTTGAAAATGGGCTTATATTTAAGGACAGTTTTTTTTTTTTGTCAAATGGGTGCTTATATTTAGTGACGTAGGGAGTATTTTCAATAAGCTCTTTTGAAACCACTTATGAATGAGCACTTTATTAGTCTCTCTGAAATTGCTTATTAAATTAACATTCAATTAAACCTTCTAACCAAATGCTTCCTAAAGTGATATTGAAGAAGCTTTGAAGTGCATCTCATCAGAATATGTTAATTTTAGTGACTTCACTTGACACATACTCTGATGGAAGTCCTAGGAGTTATAGTGGATCATACATGTTTCAAATTTGTAATTCAAATGTAGTAATTTGATAGATAAAAGAGGAAATGTTTAAAATTTATAGAAGTTGATCTTCGATCTAATATATCTTTTTATTGTCAGGGTGTGAAATTTGATCCTCAATCTGGATCTGTTTTACATATTGAACTTGCCAGGTCAAACTCTAGGAGGAAGCGAAAACCAGGTATATATATTATGCATGATTGGGTAGGATGAATATGAAAAAAAAATATACGAGGAATGGAAGACATGAGAGTATCAACTTTCACGCTATAATGCATATATAGAATTTAGATTATCGTCTTGTTTTCACTTTTATTCCATTCCTTTTTTCCTTCAAATTATTTTTCTTCCATTCTCCCCAATTTATTTATTATTTATTTTGATGAATTATGGAGACATTCAATGTGTTTTATACTATGTTCGGGTAAACAACTTAATACAGCACATATTGATTAAACACTAATCAGAAAACTGATTATGTATTAGTTGTTTCTGTAATCATAGATGAAATTAAGTTAAACTCTGTTCTTATAAACTGTAAGTTGTTTTCATAAGCAGTCTGGGACATCTTATTGAAGTAAACTGAAAACTACTTATAGACATGTGATAAAGTTTAACTACTTTATAAGCTTAATCCAAGAACTTACACAAATGCTATGACATAAGATAAACCGATATTAGTTGCTAAAAGTAAATAAGCTTTTCCAAACTTATAATTTTACGGTTTTTCCAGGATGATTAGTGGTTTTATTTTGCATGCACAGGTGGTGGAGCTTACGTGGTTATAGACAAAAGGTCAAAGGGGGAAGCCAATGTTCAGGGATCGTCAAGTGATGATGGTAAAGTTTCTTTCATTACAAGTTCAAGGTGACATAGACATTATTTATTCTGAATGACTATGATGATATGGCTTGCTACTATTTTATTGTTGACTCTCTATAAAACATCCACACCTATTTGTCCCTTTCAATTTGGTGGGTTATATTAGAATTTAAGTAGGAAAAGGTAGCTTGGTTTCACATTCTTTCCCCTCTTATTTTTGTTGCTCACCTGCACATGTTTTCACATTTAGGTGAAAGTGACCCTGATGAACCATCAGAAAATGGCAGTAACCATGGCGATATAGCAACCGCACAAAGGTTGAGAATGCAATTAACTTTAGTACTGTTTTCCATACCTAAAAGGTTCAAAACTGTGCAAATTGTTAACATAAACGAAAAATGAATGATAAAAATACACAAGTTTTCAAAATTTTCAATTGGTTGACTGAGAATATAATATTTTCCGATTGTGTGCAGTGGTGATGCAGTTGTTGGTTCTGACAATCATGTACCTGTGGCAAGGGTAAGTGAAACCCAGCATTAGCAATATGTTGGAAATTGGAACACTTTATCTCTTTGCATTTGTAGAAGACATAAAATATCCAATATTCTTTCTCTCGTCAAATGCTGCACACAGATTTTGTTCCTCTCTGCATTTCGGCCAAACTATTATGAAACATATGTTAGATTGTGTAGTTAATTTCAAATATATAAAATGAATATTGTATAGTTTGTAAAATATTTCTTTTTCACTTTCCTATTAAGTACTTATGCCATATGTATTATTATGATGTTTTCAAATTGGCTGCAGGCACAACATGGAAAGGGTGGTGATGATGGAGGACCATGTTCCACTCTTTTTATTGCCAATCTTGGTCCAAACTGCACTGAGGATGAATTAAAGCAAGCTTTATCTGTGTGAGTTGCTGCTTCTATTTTTTATTTATGGATTTGCCAAGGACCTCTGAAATTGGAAGAGCATTCAACCCGCTTGTTCTTGTTAAATCTAAATCCTACATTGTTCATCATCTAATTGACTTTGATAATCCATTTTTCCAGGTATGCTGGATTCAACTTGGTCAAAATGCGTTCTAGAGGAGGAATGCCTGTAGCATTTGCTGATTTTGAGGTAACTCAACTGTTCTTGCTGATTATAAAGACACATGCAGACAAAAGACACTAGACGTCAAACTTTATGACATTAACCAATATACTTATTGAAGGATACAAAACTAACCAACCTGGCCCATTGAATCATTAGATCTTTATCATCGTAGTAGAAATTTTTAAATAATTTGGACATGTATGTTATCTAACAAGGAATATTTTCATGCATTTTAAATTATATATCATCTGTTTTGTTAAAACAATAAGATGAAGTATCAATTTTTATTTGCATAAATTGCTTTTAAGCTTGATATAATTTATATGAACTTGGAATTCAACAATGAGATTAGTCAACTTTGCGTTCAACATAACGTTATTAATTGGTGTAAGTGTTACGGTATGACACTCGGTGTCATGTGATCATGTCTATATATACAGTAGGACTAGGAATCATATTACATTGATGTAATGCTTAGGTACTGCCCCACTGTTCAAAAAACTTTTTATCGGACACCTTTATGACAAAATTCAATGTTGTATTGAAAACTTGAAAGTTATTATCACATAGCTCATATCTTTTAATTTTCATGTTCATATAACAGGCATCATTGGTAATCATTACATATCTCAATGACTATTGGCATCATTGGTAGAATAGGTAGACATTTATAATAGAGTAATGATATTTGAACAACTATTTTGGTACAACTTTTGGGACAACCTTGTTGTTCCCTCTTCTCATTGGTCAAAAACAATGGAGAGAGAAAAAAGAAGAGAGAGAATAAGAAGATAATGTGAGTATGTGAGAGAAAGTTGTACAAAAATAGTTGTACAAATATCATTTCTCTTTATAATATTCATACATTATGTGTGTATTGACTAGGAAAGGGTGAGAGAAGAAATTATGGAGTTAACCATTAACAATTTGAGGGTTACAGCAGTAAATCTTCGGCCCTATTCTTTTCCATGAGTTCTTCAGTTACTCTTTTCTTTGGAATGATGTGCTGGGCTCTTTTAAAAAGAAACTCTACTTTTAAGTAGAGCATATTATAAAAAAAAAAAAGGTCTTGCTAACCAGTGCCCTCAGGGCAATGGTTAAGGAATCTATAAATAGAAATTTAGTCTTGGAAATATAAGATGTTACTTTTTATAAAGTAATTATTACACAATTTTTTCATGAAAACTTACTTGTTTTAGATGCTTAACCATTGCCCTTGGGGCACTGGTTAGCATTCTCCAAAAAAAAAAATATAACATAATACATGATAGTTGATCATAGTCTTTGAGTTGTGTCATAAGTTTAAAACATTTTTTGGGAATTTTGATTTTCATATTGGCACACATCAGTTCGTGGTATGAAATTTATCTGGAAAGTATAGCTGTACAACTTCAGCTGACAATAATTGTATAGTGGAACAAAATCTGACCATCACTAGGTGCAAAAAAATATCAATTGAACAACCTTACTATTGTCTCATGATTCCTGTACAATGGACTGTTAATTAAAATTATAAGAACGTGGCATACACATACCTCCGATGAATTGGACATGGTTGTTTGATATTACTTTTTAGTTGATTTTTTTTCCATTTCTTTTCCATTCAGCATTTATTTAAAAGAAACAAGATCTTGTCCAACCTTCTCTCTTGGTTGCGATTACCTAGTAATAGTATACACCCCTGCCTTTTCAATGCTGTCACTTGAAGTATAACTAAGTGTACCAAATTTATCAAATAACCATTGCCCTGAATTTTCGCTCATTTATCAATGATCTTAACAACCTTTCTTTTTTCGACAGGAAATTGATCAAGCTGTTAAGGTCATGGAGGAGCTTCAGGGAAGCTCACTTCCATCATCAGATCGGGGTGGCATGCACATAGAGTATTTTCTAACCTAATGGATTTTATCAATTTTTTTGTCAGTTATGTTGGATACTTCACATTTCTAACTCTTTTTTTCTCTCCTTGGTTGTGCTCTCTAGATATGCAAGGTCTAGAATGAGGAAGAAGCGATAGAGTAAATTGGAGCTAGACCATTTCTGGATAATTTGGGTTCGATATAAAAGGAAATATTGTGTTCCCTCTGAGTAGTTGCAATTTATAGAAAGGTTGGTAAGATGTACCATTTGCAATTTACAAAATGAGTACAGCAAACAGTTATGTCTGAACCATGTAATCTGTTAGAATCAATTGAGGACAATTTTTCAGCAGCGAGAGTAACACTATCTTTAGTAAACAATTTGTTCTATTGTACGAAAACAAGTTTGTCTATATGTTTTCCCAACATCACTATTTAAGATTGTGAATCAATTAAATAGTAATAATACTGTGTATTCAAAGATCTAAAGAGAAGCACAAGGTCCAAGTCTTCACCACCAAATCAACCCCCAAGAGTTAAATCCAAGCTAATCTTAATTCTATTTTCAATTAAAATGTAGCAATTAAAATAAGAATAACGATACTAAAGATATAATTTCGTCTAAAACTTCAATCTTAGTCTTCACCATGATGAATGTCGACAATGGTCTTTTTTTTATGAGAAAAAAGTTTAGGTAATTTGGGTTTCGACTTTCGAGGGCTTAGCAAGGTCGGTGTTCAAAAAACGTTTATAGAGGTACTTACAAATCACCTATCAAAGTCTTCACATTGGCACTGTGAATTGAACCCATGACATTGTGGAGGAGTTGACTTCTTACCAATAGAGTAAACCTACATTGGCTTGATTGTAGTCTTTAAGAGAAAAGCAAACAAATAGTCTATCATATTAATATCAAATAACCTACATATGTAACATAAATAAATATATAATATCAATGTGAGTTGAGTCTAGCCGAAGAGGCTAAACTACCACAATATGGTGAATCAAGATTCGAATTTGATCGGGAGAAGTATCAACATTTAGTGTCCAACACCCCTTGAATATGATTACTTCCTATGAGTGAAGAAACATGAAAAATCATACAATAAATAAATAGATAATAGATTACAATTCTCAGTCACATTCTCTCTTTTCTTCCTACCAAACACGCGCCCACCACAAGCATCCTCTCGATGAGGTGGAAGTCAGTATGTCCTTCAGTCCTATCTCTCGACTTTGAGGACAAAACCTTCAAAGACTTCTTTTCCTTTCAAAATTATGTGTACGCGGCAATGTTCTCACAAAACATCACACTGCCGATCCTTTCGTTTCGCTTCAAATGTGTCAACAACACCTGTTGTCATCCACACGATGTCAATAGATTTGTTTACTTTGCCATACAACGAGGAATTGAGAACCTTAACATCAGCATTCCCATTGAATTATGCCTTAGCCTTTTTAGTTTTAAGACGCTTAAGGTTCTTAAATTGGAATGGCTAAGGGTGAAAGATCTTTCTCATCAAGTGTATTTACCTCTTCTCAAAACTCTCCATTTAAACAAAGTCTATATCCGTCATGAACATCTTGTGAAACTTCTATTATGTTGTCCTATTTTAGAAGATTTGCAAATAATATATTTACATATATATTTTCCAAAAGAAGAAAAGTTTAAGGCCTTGCCTAATTTGATTAGAGCCAAGATTTTTTATTATAGATTTCCGATTACTTTCGTTCGTGATGTGGAGAGCCTATGTGTACCAATTGTTCCAAAATGTCTTTCATCGCAGCTTAAAACATCTTGCCTCAGAGGTTACAAAGGTTCAAAAGTGCTACACACCAGGACATTTGAGGGTATTCACTTCCTAGATATGAATGGCCTCTGCAACATGTAAACTTATATTTGTTTCATAATGGACATAGGGCATGTCAACAACAGATCCTATGTCTACTTTTTCATTTGATTCTACATATAGTAGGATTTGATGGTTAGAAATACACAACTTTATTTCATTTTGTCCTCTGGCATAACATTTTTCAAATATATATTATCTTTTCTTTCATGTAGTTAAAAGATCCTCTTCACTTGACCAAAAAAAAAGATCATCTTCATTGTTTTTATTTTCTTATTGATGATTATCTTTTATTAGAGATTTTGAGTTATATCGATGTCTATCATTTTATGACATATTGAAGTTCATGTATAAGCAGTGCCTCACTTCGAAACTTGTTATAGAAATGGTTTTTTGGTTTTAGCTTTTAATGGAGTAAGTAGTTTTAGATCAAAATAAACAACTTTATTTGATACTATAGTTACTGCTTAGCTCTTATATCTGTCTAATTCAAAATATGCACGCGAAAATTTCTTCAAACGGCTCAACAAAGGAAATAATCGATTCCAATGTACTAATATTAGTGTTAAATCCGAAAGTTGTAGTTATTGGTCCGTAAAGACTAGTTCAAGAGAAAGTTGTAGTTATTGGTCCGTAAAGACTAGTTCAAGAGACAATGTCGAAATTGTTAGGTTAGACGCCTTCAACCGGATTCAAATCTAAAATTTCATAGTTGTGTGTGTGGGTTTTAGTAGTATTTACCACTTCGTTTACAAACAAAAAGAAAAAAATATTGTGGCTATTGTTGATCATGCTCATCAATGCAAGATTTTGCATTTGGGTTCCTCCTGACCTGAAAAAAGTAATTGTTACTGTGTTCTTTGATTGCTAAGAAACATAAGAATTAAATTGTTCAGGAGACAGATTTTTAAGTTTTTTGATTATTAAATCATATTGTTCGCTGATCATGGAAAATTACAATTACATAATTATATAGTAACAACTTAAAAATCTTTATCCCTAAACTAAATAAAATTCATTTTGTAAACCATTTTTTTTAGATTTCTTTTATGTGTTAAAATCTGTGTTTCTTACCCATAAACATTTATATAATCCCATGAGGAGGTATATGCCTCAACCTTGAGGTCCTTGGTTCAAGGCTGGGTAATGAAAAAGATATTTATAATTCCATGAAGAGTGACGACATGCATATATTAATTTAAAAATTGCTATAAATCAGTATTGTTAATTAGCAGTGCTCATAACATGTATAACAGAATTTGAAGAAAACATTATTTTTTGCGATACTCTATTTAGTACAAAATGTTGTCAAATAACAGTTACATAAGCAAAATAGCACTATTGCTTAGCATAAATTGAATAGACCGTTATTTTCCATGATTCGCAAACAATACTGGAGGAATCATAGCTGTAGGTTCTGCAAATATGTTTGTTGATGTTGATCTGTAATGAGCAAAAGATAAATATACATGTATGGACAAGATTCAGACCAAGTTGTCCTCAGATGTTACTTTGTTTACATATTAACTTGCCAAAACATAACAGAGAAACAAGACACACACATGACATGTTTCTCAATTGTGTTACTACTATTATGTCTCAATCTCCCAGCCCTGTCATCATCACCCAACCAACAAAATGTTTTTTATACATAACCAATAAAGTCTCTTTTACATGCTACAGAAATCAAGAATTCAAAAAAAGATATGACATTGTCAACATCAGCCAACTTGGTGTTTAAATTTGATCTTAAATGCTTCAGAAGTTGAAAATTCAAAAAGAAAGAAAAAATTGACATCTCTGATTTTACACTACATTAATGTTTAAAGGTAACTGTGGTATGTGTTTTCATTTTCATTGTTTTCTAGTTCAGAAGACAATCATGATCACATGTTTGTTTCTTCTCATCACATGCAAGTTCATGCACATACAACAATTGGAGAGAGAGTTGGACCACCTGACAATAAGCTATTTCAATTTCATCCATTTGTAGATCATAGAAATAGAAATCTCTCAAGTGTAATCAATTTAGTTCATTGAAGCACTTGTTTTACATAATTTCTCTAAACAAAATCAAAAAGCTTCTATATATACTTATACAACTTTCACTCTGCTATAGACAGATACCTATGTAGCACCGACACTTCCTAATGGAAAAAGTAGAAAGAAAACATCAAAAATAGGAGGGTAACAGCAAATATATTTAGCATAACGAGAACTCATTTTTCAAGATCAATCACTTCAAGTATCACCTTCACATGATGCCCTTCTTGGCTTGTCCCTGTTCCTATCCCAAAAGGAAGCAGGTTTGTACTTGTCAAGAGATAGATTTCCGCTGAATGATGACTCCAATGAATCTTCTAAGAGGGGACCACTGTAATGGTGCTGCCTCTGCAGTGGCTCTGACCAAAGGCGACCGCTCCTGTTTCCAACATCATAGCCTGGAGTTGAAATGTAATTTGCGTCCACCACCATATCACCCTCTAGAATTCGGAGAACCTTCACAACCGCAAATATACCAAAGCAGTTAGCATTCAGCAATTAGCATATTATATCGTAAATTTAATAATTATACACTGACAGTGTCATAATGCTATAATTTAAAAATCTGTGCACAAACATCTACATAGTGAGATATGATTGGATGTCTGTGTACAAAAAGCACGTTGTCAGCGCATGATAATTAAATTGTATTATTTGAAATATCAGATCTAAAAAAATTTAGGAAAGTAGAAGTGGTCCAATTTATTCACCCAAAAGTGGTCCAATTTATAATCCTTCTCAACAAGATATGATATGCAGTTAACCCTTTCCCATTGACTCACTTTGTAAGAAGTCTATCTTACCTTTTTATTTTAGGTAAAGTTGAAAGAACTATGCAATTGTTAATGTTTTAAAGCAAACAAAGTTGCCACGCCAAAAAAAAAATATGTTGAGAACTTTGTTTACCTGTGACATCCGTGGTCTAGAATGAGGATCTCTCCTTATGCATAATGAAGCAGCATGAAGCATGCAATAGACCTCATGTTCTAAATAGTGACCTCCCAGCCTTGGGTCAATCAGTTCGTCAATGGCATATTCTTCTAACAGTGGTCGTGCCTGTTTAATATCCAAATATTTAAACACAATTAGGCCTTTTTAGATTGACTTATTTGAGTTTATCTACTAGCATAAGCACTTGGGAAGTTGTGATCCAAGATAGCTTCTGAAAACAACTTATAACTTATATGAAAACAATTTGACTCTATTTTATCTTATGTTATAGAAATTGTTTATCCATAAACACTTATATGATATGTGGACCTTCTATGAGAGCTTAATTAAGCTATTTATCCAAGCAGGGCCTTAGTCAAGGCTAAGCATGAACATTGATTGAACAAACAAAAGAAAAATTCAACCACTTTTGTTTTCAATTGTAGTGTCATGTTACTTTGAGTCTAGAAATAGTAACAACATAAGACAATTAATTAAATATCATAACAAGTTACTATATAATATCATTTTATCATACTCTTAAGTCTTAACTTACCCACTCAGCAAGGCACTGTTGTCCCTTGGGCCTGGTGAGATCAACAGCTTTTCTACCAGTAACAAGCTCCACCAATACCACCCCAAAGGAATATACATCAGCTTTTTCAGTGATTTGGCCACTTTGAGCATATTCAGGAGCCAAATACCTACACATACAATACAACAGTTTAGTTGCAATTTAAGAAGCATGTATACAACATGTCACCGACATGTTATTCATTATTATACAGGACATGTCACAGTTATTATACAGTACCTAATACTAATATAACATGAATAAAAAAACACAAATCACATATCCATATCTGAGATGGTTATTATTTAAAAAAGTTTAAAACATAAAATTTTGAAAAAATTTAAATACAATTAGATGTATCTAACACAATCTGTAATTGAGATGGTTATTATTTTGAAGTGTCTGCGCATTCTTGGCTGTAATCTCATACCGCACTCACAAGTTTGGCAATGAAACAGAATCAAGATCGATATAAAACGTACCCAAATGTTCCAATTACTCTAGTATCCACACCCATGTCTCCATCAGGCTGCCACCTTGCCAGTCCAAAATCACCAACCTTGCATATTTTAGCACAATTCAATACTGTTAGAAAATGAAGTACACATTTGATGCACCTCGAAACACACTTCAGATTCATGGCCTTCGTCTTTTGGTAAGTAAACTTAAAACATGTCCACATCCACATAAATTAATTGATTTTTTTTTATTGAAAGAAATATAGACAGATGAATATGCAATAGTGAAGTAATGATAATGGTGTTTTTTATTGGCAAAAAGAAGGCAGAGAACAACGTACCAGAGGTTCAAAATCATGAGTTATGAGAATATTGTTTGGCCTCATGTCACGGTGGATGATACAACCTACTCTGCACTCTTCATGAAGATACCTTAACCCACGAGCAGCTCCAACAGCAATTTTCTGCCTTGCGGACCATTCTAATGGATCCCTTTGCCGCCCTGAAATATGTAAAAGTATTAGATCAATATACAATCAAGTAAGGGACAGTAAAGTGCTTCAAATATCATATAGCAATCACCAAATGTATCATGGAGAATATAATGATATTAGCATACTCTGCTCTAATCCCATTTTCCAATTGTTTAACGACGGTTAGAAATATGAAAAACAAAAAAACCTCGACAGATAATGGACTATATTAAAATTGCATGCTGAGTGTCTTTATTCAAGCAAAATTTAAAAATATATAATTCTATCATGAGATAATTTAGGATTGAAAGAGAGAAATCACCATATAAATGTGAATCCAATGATCCATTGCATATGTACTCATAAACCAGTAGCCTTCTCTTATCCTCTATACAGAATCCAATCAGCATAACAACATTCCGGTGCTGAGCACAGCTCAGAACTTCTACCTCGGAGCAAAACTCAACATCACCTTGAGAACTAGCCAATTTATGTTGCTTGACAGCAATGACCTGTCCTTCTGGTAGAACCCCTCGGTGAACAGAACCATACCCTCCTTCTGCCAAGAAGTTAGCTTGTGAAAATCCACCGGTAGCGAGTTCCAACTCAGCATAGCTGAACCACCTCGGAGGTTTTCCAAATACAGGTGCCTTGTGTTGACATATTGAACACAATGGAGGTGGACCAAGTGGAGCATTTCCTGACAATGCTATTGCTTCTCTTAAATTACCACTAAAATCTGAGTCCTTTCTGTATGCTGCCGACATTTCAATTCCAGCTCCTCTATCAAGCCTAGAAAACTTTTCTAGCAAGGCTTTGGTTGTAGTTGCTTGAGGCATACCGTGATAAGGATCTGATCTTTCCTCGTTGTGTTGAGATGATTGTTGATGTAAAAGCAATTCCGTGATCCACGGCTGGTATCTAAAGCTAGCGGAAGATGTGGACAGACTTTCACTTTCTGTGTCTGAATTAGTATCACAAAGTTCTTGACTTTCCTTGATGGTTTCCTCTTTCTTCGACTCACTATTCATTGAGATAAAGAACGGTGATGTTCCAGGATCAGAGCTTGAAGCTGATGAAGTACCGGCCTCAGTAGTAGTAGTGAATGGTGTACCTAACTCAGGGCTGCTAGTTGGAGTAACATTTGGTCCTTTGATAGAATCAACTAAAGAATCAATCTTATTTTTGGTTTTCTTTTCAAGCATATCGTCTTGCACAGAAGGTGATGTACATGCTTCTTCAACTTCCTTCTTTTTTGGTCCAATCAAGTTCAAGCGAAGCACTTTCGGTTGAGCACGCTTCATAACAACAATGTTACACTGCAGCTCTTCCATGCATTTCTTTTCCTCAGGCTTGAGATGTCTGAAAAGTAAGCAACACCAAATTTCAACAAATCACAAACTGAATATAATCTATGATCAAGTTTCATAGCTGTAATCTATAGAGCACTGATATAGACATGCACACCGGACATGATATTGACACAGACACTAACAGAAAAGTAATTTAAGAAATGAAAAAGTAATTTAAGAAATCAAAGTAATTTAAGACACACTAACATGATCAAGTTTCAGTACTAACTTAAGAAATGAAAAAAATGAATGTAAAATGTGTCGGGGTTAGACACTGACATGTATCAAACACTGAACACGCCTTCAATCTGATTTGTTGGTGCTACATAGGTTACAATAGTATATTATGCTTCTCAATAAGGAAAAGATAAGAATGACTATTACTTGTCTAATACAACCCAACTAGCTTGTCCTTTCTTGGCTTCTGCAGCCACTGATCCGCAAGGTGATCCGGAAACAATTTTAATCCTGACATTTATCTGTTCGAAAAAGTTTAACATGAGGATTAGTATCTTCATCAATCAATTTGCATGAACCTTTTACACACCAAAACCAAGGCTACAAACCTTATTTGGATCATAGACATCATGGAGCTGAAGGATCATCTGAGAGCAAGAATCAGTGATATCACTCTTCTGCTCTAAAATTGTTCCTGGAGGATACTTCTTAATACCACTGGCACAGTCACCAGCAAATCTTGGAAAACCCCATTTTCTACCTGCACAGTAGTAGAAAAATTGTCAATTACATATATTTACAATTTGTCACTAGAAAAAACAATAGAGTTTAATTTGGATACACTGACAATGTAAAATAGTTTTACACAAACAATATAACAAGAAAAGAAGCACAAAACCAAAAGAAGGAATCACCTGAACTTTGTGAAGGAACAACCACTAGAAGTGTAATGCAATCACCAGGTTGAACAACATGAGTCAGTGACCAAACAAGAGCTGTCTTCGGAATTTCCTTTGTCGATGCCTTGACAGCAACAATAACCTTCTCAGCACCATCACAGCCTTTCTCTTGTTTCCCCTTCTTCTGCTGCTCTCGACTCATCGTCACTGATAACAATGCCACAAAAACTACCTTGCTCAAAACTAACTCTCAATTTAAGTCTTAAAGACCATGTATGATAGATATATGCTCCACGAGAAGACTTTCAACACCCTTAGCTTACCCTACAAGTACAATTAACATGCTTATATAATTGTATAATAAAGTCTTGTAACCAAATTCAAACCATATTTATCAGAAACTCTCTCAAGTTCAAAAAAACTTTCTCCAACGTTCACAGAATCTGGTTTCTTTATTTTTATCACAAACATAAGACTGATTCTCTAACAAGTACATTCCTAAAGTAGTATCAAATAAACAAGTGAAGAATCAGATACCCTTTTTGTGGCTCAGAAAGCAAGATGTTTTCACACTAGTAGCAGCCCCCCTTGAAGTTCAAAATGCACCTCACCCTTTCATCATTTCACTAGCTTTGCTTTTTGTGCCAGCCTTCAAGTTTCAAATCACAAAGCCAAGTCAAAACAGTTGAAAAGAAACATCTTCAAAAAAGGTAAAGTTTTGTGTGTGAGTGATTTGGATCCAACTAGCTTGGCTCTAGTACCTAAAAAAGCAACTTAGAAGGAAAAATCCACCAATAATTCCAAATTTGCTATACACAAATAGTATCTTGGGACCCTATGCTTTCTATTTCAACAGGAAACAACACAATCAACCCTCACATGATCATTTATAGGTCCATTTAGCTTTGTAGCTCTATCAAACTTCATCATCAAATTTTCCACCCTGCACAGTTCCAAATCAAACTATATTACAAAAATATATTACAAAAAATGTAATAAGATTACAAAGTTAGGTAAATGCACATTATTACATAACAATACATACATGTGCAAAAACATATATGAAAATGATATAATGAAAATAATGATAATGAAGGTCAAATACATCATTGGAGACTAGAAAACAAAAAGAGGAAAAAAGGGGTTGGCTAAAATAAGCATAAGATCCAAAAAAATCAAACCTTTCATGCATTTTTTTTATTATATTCATTTTTTATATTTGAAAACAAGATATAAAACAACAAAAAAGAATAAGAAACAAACAACATTGTTTATGTTTTTTAGCTTACAATTATTGTTGTGTTGTTTAATGTTGATTTCTTCCAGGTAAAATGTAGTATTTGAGAAAACGGTTATGGAAATGAGGGGTGAAAGAAAGTTGAAGACTTTAATGAGAGATAAGGTGACCCTGAAAGAGAAAAGAGTGTTTATTCAATGAGAAATGAAGAAGAAAGGTGTGAGCTTTGTTTTGATGAGTGAGGTGAGAGAATGACCAATTGAGTTTGAGATGGATGAAGAGAGAGAAAGCTTTTTTAAAAATATTAAATTGAATAAAAAAATCTATTATTCAATTTTGTAGTTTTAGATTTTTTTTTTTTAAGAAACTAGAATTTTAGGGCTACAATAATTTTACACATGTTTTTTTTAAAAAACAATTATATACGAACATTCAATATTGTGTTAACATGTCAAATAATGAATATCAAAAAACAAGAATTGTCGTATGAATTATATTGATTAAACACTATATTAAATTCAAGGTACCAAACATGCACTTTGAGATAATGTTTGTGTAAAAAGTTATAGACAGGTTACAAAACACTAATAATTTGGTAAAAACAAAACACAAATAATCATATATGAAATTTTATAAATATTCTTTTTATATGATAAATGTTAATAATTAGTTGTTAAATTAATATTTTTTTCATTTTTCTCAAATTTAAACCAGTAAATTCAACTACTTTAAAATTGGTTTCAGCCAGTTGAACTACCAAACTATTAGTTAGTCTTTATAAATAGTTATAGAACAACAATCAATACACATCACATAAGTGTGATCCACTACTTAAATCTAACAATACAATTGTAATAATTAAAGTCAATTTTTTAAATGATTTGACTGTTATAATTTTTTTGAAAGAATTTGACTATTATAATTGATCCACAATGTGTAAAAGAATATTTAAACTAACATTTTATAAATTAAATCTTTAACTTTAATATTAATTTCTTCTTTGAGAATGATATAAATTTGAAGGGAAAAAGGCAATTCTGTTCATCTTTGGTTTTGTACAAGTAAAGGTAAAAAATTGCAGATTCAGTGGCAGCTGGAATAGTATCAGTTTTTGTTTTTGCGCAGTAAAATCACCTTCGAAGAGTGTTTTGGGTTTATGATATGAGTACACCCTTATATTTTGTTCTTAATATCGGATGTGCCACTCAATCTTAGCAGTAGAAGTAGAAGAGAAGGCATCTGATATGTTGTTAATTCTAAATTTCTAATTGTTAATTTGAACAAAATTACACAACCCTGTAAATTTGATTCTAACTTTTTTTTTTTCTTGACATATTCACAGTCAAATGTTATAAGGAAATTTGTATCCAAGAGCGTTTAGATGAGATGATATGAGTTTGACTCTTCTAGCTTAATCAATGTCATGTGTTTGAATTCAGTCTTGGACATGCAACATTGTTAAAACTCTTAGTGAGAATTTGCTGTCCAATTGAGTCCCACAATACTCGAGTGATTAGTCTCTGCAATTGCGCGCGGAGGATATCCAGTTACACCAAAAAATGAATGTATTTTTACAAACAAACAAAAATATATACTTTTAATATTGGGTCATGCTAATTTTTATTCTAATGACACATGTTAGGAAACCTAAACAGAGCAACTTTGCATTGAAAAATATTTTAATTTATATCTGTTTTGAATATTTTAACTTTTAAGAAGTTGAATGCATTATTTTTTATACATTATTTTTATAATAAGTTCTTTAACATGTGTCCTTGAAGGATAAATTTGAAAAGAAAAATATAACAATTACTAACAAGTTTAACATTAAAATCAACTTTCTTAATTTTTGTAAACATTAAAATCAACTTTCTTAATTTTTGTAATTTAGTGAATGAATTCTTAAATATACAAGGACAAGTTTCTTAATTTTTGAGAAATTTGAAAATTTTGTTGCATGGGCGGGATCTTAATAATAAGTCTATAGAGGTTGCTCTGTGCTCTGTGATGTTGTTATGACTTGTATGTAATTAATAAAAGGCAGTGTCGTATATTGGTTATGGTTATTGTTGTTTATGACAAACTCACTGGCTTTAGGTCACTGACAAATGAAGCAATTGTTTTTTTAGAGCAATGTGAAAATAGAGTGGGGGACCTACGTGATCTTCTATAATTTGTTTTTATCTTTTCTGTGATATACTATACTACTATACTATAATGTCATTTTTCAAATTTCAAAATAAAGGGTTTTGTTTTTGTGTGTGATTCGAAGGTGCTAAAGTTTGCTTCTTCTTGAAGTTGTGTGCCAATTAAGACCAAAATAGTTGGTGACTTGGGAGGGAAATCTAGGTGACATCAACTCAAAAAATATTTCAAGAAGTGAAAGAAAGTGCAAAAATAATATAAAAAATGTTGAAAGAAATTAAATTATTATTGTCTAAAGTAAAAGACATCATCCACAAATCCATGCATCCAACATTATCATGACCCCCTTTATAAATTTTTCCCTTCATGATTCATCTTATGATTGTTTGAATGTTTACAACATGGATTATTATGACCCCCTTTATAAATTTTTCCCTTCGTGATTCATTTTATGATTGTTTGAATGTTTACACTGTGAAGTCAAAGCTATGAGTGTTACATAATTTGCATTTATAAGCACCATATGACTTAACCATTATACTATATACTATGCTACTTTATAGGTTCATACAATATCTCTTCAAATCAAATACGTATATACGATGATGTGTAAATATTGGATACGCATATGTAAACTTTTTTTTACAGCAATGACATACACATACCGATCAACTATACTCATTGACTACTTGATAAAAAAATCAACTATACTCATTGTGATAAGTATGTTATAGACAACACATATTGTGTATCCTTGAATTTTCGATATTCTAAATTGTTTCTTAACATGAAATTGATTTTTTTTCTGCTTCTATATAACTTACAACAACAATATTAACTATATACTACAAAAAGAAAATTTGATTAAGAATATATTTAAAAAATGCAATAACTTGAAAAAAGACACTTATAATATGTTTTGGTTTTACGTTTTTTCACCTATGTTATGTGTTTTGAGAGTGACTCACCGTAAAAATAAAGAAGTTACTCCCTTTGTCACTTGTTACAAGTCTCTTTGACAAATTTCACACATATTAAAAAAAATTCATAGTGCAGTTAATATATCTATTTTATATGTGAATATTATTAAATTGTTCTTTGTTGCATGTATATCTAATTTTACTTTTCATATTACTACAAGACAAGTTAGTGGTATTAATTAGAGATATATTTGAATAAAAAAAAAAAATCTAATAATTTGTACATAGACTTGTATTTAAAGACGACCCTTTTTCTGATACTTATATTTAAGGACAACAAGAGTACTATTTCTATTTATAGTTTTTGCATAGACATGCAACTATGTCATTTCCACCGCCAAATCTAACACCCACTTACATTTAAAATATGAGTACTACTTTTAAAAATTATTATTTTTTAAGTAAGCATAATAATTCAAAAACAGTCAAAAAAACAAAAATTGTTCACGCATTTCCATGAGTAAACAATAAAAACCGCATTAAGTGTGAATTGTGATGTGTGGTTTTTAAGTGGGCATGGCAAGTGTGTGTGTGAATTTGTGCAGAAATTACAAATAAACGACAATCCCATGAACGTAAATTGCTCCACGATGTTGTCTTGTTATGTGATCTCATTCAATGTTTTTGGACTTTGCAATAAATGTCATGCATGGTGGTTTAATAAGTTTAACTTTTAAAACTCACCGTCACGTCACCGTAGAACCATTCATCATCGGTTTATCTTTTGCTTCCAATTTTCCAAACCAACCACCTGCCACACTTTAGCCTATTTCACCGTCGTGATATATAGAGCAGAGAGTTGAACAAAGATACTTAATATATATGACTCTCTCACCAAAATCATGTAAATTAAAAAAGTTAAAAAGAGAAATTGTTGTATGGTCACAAATTTAAATGTATAGTATTTAGACACACATAAAAGAAATATTTTTAAAAAAATATTATAATATAATTTTCTGTTTTAAATTATATAGCAATTTCATATTGATTAAGAAATGTAGTTAATGTTGTATAAAAAAGAGTAATTTGTAAGTGTGTTTACAAAAATATTATTTAGTATAAAAAACATAAATTAAAAGAATTAAAGAAAAGATAAAGTAATACTGTAAATAGTAAGGGACGTAATAGAAAAATAGATATTAATTATTCAATATGAAAAACATAAATTAAAAGAATTGAAGAAAAGATAAAGTAATACGGTAAATAGTAAGGAACGTAATACGGTAATAGAAAAATAGACATTAATGATTCATTGATATTGTAAAGTGATATATTTTAGAACAAACAAATTTTGATAAAATGACATATAATTTAGAACGAATGGAGTAATTGGTTTTATATTATGAGAATATATGTTTCTTTGTGTGTCTAAGCACCGTACACTGGTTCTTATGACCATCAAAAACTTGCTGATGACTATATTTGTGAGTAATTAATGCTGTTTTTACAAGTTTATCTTTCAGCATAATACTTATTGCAGTTTGAAGAAAAATATAAAAACTAAGGGCGTTTATAATATAGACCTTTCAAAATTAGTCAAAGGGTGAACTTTTACCATTTTTAGCAAAGAAATATAATTTTATAATAAAAAAATGAAGAACAAATATAATCCTCCCTCCATTGCAAATTGTATGTCGCTTTGAAAAAAAAATTGTCCTAAATTATATGTCGCTTTACAATATCAATGAAACATTAATGTTATTTTTTCTATTATATCCTTAACTATTTATTACTCTCTCTTCTTTCAATTCTTTAATTTATTTTTCCCATACCATTTATTAAGGACAATTTTGTAAAACAACTCATAATAAGTATTTATTTTCCACACAAATTAATTATGTTTCTTAATACGTGTGAAATGCCTAAAACGTCATACAATTTGGGACGGAGGGAGTATTGTATATACACACCATTGGACAGGTTCATATTAGACGCCCTAGTAAACTATATATAGATATGTTGGTTAAAAATAATTAATGTAGTTGAAATTAAAAAAAAATCCTATAATTTTTTTTCTCGAGAATCATATCTAAGAATGGATGTAATACATCTCAAGAAATATTGGCAATGTGATTAACATTTTGTATATGACTATCACTAAATTATCATTTGGGTAAAAGGGTAGACTTTGAATTTAAATTTGAGAAGTCCTGGGTTTAAACCCACGGGTGTTTTTGGAGGAATGTAAATATAATTTTTTTTTGGTAATGTTTGTTGAGTCTGAAAGTCTTCACTACCTTAGACTTGGACACGATCCTCTCACTTTAATTTTTAAGGGGGTCGAACAATTTTACTCACCCTTATTCTCTAAACCTACCGGTCGTATTTGTCTCTCCATTTCTAAGGGTTGTTTCACAATCCACGTCTAGAACCAAAATATTTGAACGAGAATCCTTCTTCTAGGGCATTTAAGATTTTAGGGTAACTCTCCATGTAGTTAAACCTGTTTTTTCTTATGACAGAACAAGTTACCTTCCTAGAGCTATTTATCTACGAGAAACCAAAAATTTCTTTTCAATTTGCAACAAACTCCAAGTTTACCAAGAAAAGCAATATTTTAGAGACAAGAAGGTCCAATACCTAAACCACCAAATTGAAGAGGTCTATTTTTTTTTCAACCATCCATGTGCATGGCTCAGTCACTTACTCTCATGCCTAATGAAGTTGCAAATATTTCCATCAAAAAGTCTCACAAGAAAATTGCAGGAACTATTCAATTTCCCCGTAGAAAATTCCAATCAACTATGTCATAGTATTTCTCAATTGATTTAGCTTGTATATATCACATCACTACTATTCTTCCAGGAGACTACTGCATGTGGTAAACAAATTTCTGGAGAATGGTAGCATTATCCACTATGCCACACGACCATGCATATAACTGCTAGCAAAGGATTGATAATACTCCCTCCATTCCATTTAAATTTTCCTTTTAAGGTTATTGTCATATACCAAAAAATCTAAAAAAAATTTGTTCTTCCAATACAATTATGTATTTATTTTTTTATGAAACTTTTGACTATTCGCTCTTTTTGTTCTACAATGAATAACTTATTTGAAGATTTCACTTAAATTAAAAAAATGTATAAATGAACAAGAAATAATAGTACTTTTATTAAATTACTCTTATCAAGAATTGATGTATATTTTATAAACATATAAAAAAAATAATAATATATTCAACATTACATATTTACACACCTTAAAACTTGTATGTCTAACTCTCTTATTCTTCATTTTTCTAATAAAGTATCCAGATTTAGATCCGATTAAAATCAGACCATTCAAATTTAAAGTAGGTTAAAATAAAACTAATAAAAAAACATAAAAATCGACATAATTCCAAATTTAAAGCAGGTTTAAATAAAACGAATAAATCTCCAGATTTTGTAGAATGGCAAAATTAGTAGTAATAAAAGAAAAATAGTAGTTCCTTCAAAAAATAAAAAATAGTAGTAGTAATATAGATATAGATAATCTATCCAAAAAAAATGTGGGGTAATATAGATAGAGAAATACTCAACGACGTCGTTGTCTTCGTACCCTGGATTTTCGCACCATGTATCCCGGATCATGTTCTGTAGTTTTCGAACCTACTGAATCTTTTATTTGTAAGCTCTAATTTAGAAAAGCTATATATAAATATGAGAATTCTTTGGCATTTACGGTTGGTAGATTTGGGTAAACAATCTTAAGATTTGTTATAGTCTACTTATAATATTTACTTTGATTTGTAATTAATCGGTTGATATTATTCAATTTAGACTCCCTAAAAAAAAAAGTTATTCAAATTTTAGACTATAAGTGGATTGTTTACTTTGGAGGACAAGAATCATGTATATTTTGTATTTGGCACAAAAGTAGAGAGAGAGAGAGAGAGAGTTGGAGGTTGATTTTCTAATTATAATATTAATTCGAAGTGTGATTAAATAACTATTTTTTTTTATGAATATATTATCCTATTTTATATCATTGGAGTGTCGAATAATTTAAATTTGGTGGCTCAAGCGTACAAGTCAAAAACAAGTATTCTGAATAGCATACATGATGATGTCAAGAAAAGCATGTTAGTCAATATTTTCCTGCTAAATAATTACAAAATACAAAATCCTATATTTTATATTCATATATTTAATATATAGAACGGTTTTGTGGTGTGAGAATATATTTTTTTGAATCGAATTGGGAGAGGAAATTAAGTTTAAATTACACACTATTTTTTATTTTATTTTTTATAGAAGAGGGCAGAGCTTAAAGAAAAAAAAAAAAACTAGACTAAACTAACATTCCTAAGCATACAAGCTCCGGAAACATCATCAGACATGAGCCTCTGAAGCTCTCTATGAGGAGTCTCCAAAACAAGCAAATTCAAGTGATCCTTAGTAATGCTAATGTTTGCAAGCCAATCAACACTTATATTTCCTTCACGCCAATTATGGTTAATCTTCACATGTCATCTCATCTTTAGAAGCTTCTGGATACGCTGGACTAAAATAGGGATATTCTCGTTGAAATGGAATTTGTCAGAAATCATGTCGATCAAAATCTTTGTGTTGCTCTCCACTATTAGATGAGAAAAACGCTCTCTCCAAGTCATGTCCAATCCCAAATACAACCCCACATCTCAGCATGTAAGGCATTACACGCACCAATCTTCTTAGTGTAACCTTTAATCCATCTACCATCTGAGTCACGAAAAAGACCCCTACAACCAGCGATCTTTCCCCTATCCTTGCAAGCGCCATCACTATTCAGCTTGACCCAACCTTCATGCAGCCTCTTCCATCCTATGTAGATAGATTCCTTCAATTGAGGACCTCTATGAAGAGGTTGTAAATTACATTCCTCGATATCTTTGACAAAACTCTTGATCAATAAATTTGGGTTGCTTGGCTTTTGGAAACAAGCTTCAAATATAGTTTTGTTCCTTCACTTTCATAAATGTCAGCAAGTCGTCATGAAGGCTGTCTGCCATTTGGAGCTACTCGTCCCAACCCCTTTCCTGTTGAGGTTATTGAAAATCAAATCCGTGCAATCAAAGGAAAAAAATTAGTAATAAAATCATAAGGAACAATGTGAAGCCATACCTGAGTTGCGTGAATGCAGTCACGAAGCACTACTACTACTCCTAACAAGAATTACATACTACTAATATATGATGGCATTTAGCATGAGAAAGGCTAGTTTTTTCCCACCATAGGAAAGTTAGTTTTTGACCATTAGATTAAATAGAGAACACAACTTTATCATGGTCTCTCAACACTAAATTTTTTCCACATCATCTTCCACCACCACCCTTCTCCCCTACCTTTATGTCTTTTCCTCATCTATAATTGTGGCTACTTCTCTCATGTACGATAACACAGATCTCACACCTCCATCTTTTTTTTAATTCAACACTTATACACTAATGATGATATTAACTTTCTTGATATTTTGAGTTTTGATTCCTAACGACCCCACAATTTTTCAGTGCAATCGTCCTGGCTAGAGTTCCATCAGCTTCCATATGCTTTGTTTATACTTTTATATTGTAATCACAGTCACATATACCATGATTATTTCAATGGAGTTGTAAAAACTTTGTTTTTAACCTTAAAGGGAATAGAATATCACATAAGCTGTATAGTATTTGTGATGAGACCATTTTCGGATGTGAATATGAGCAGATTCCTGAGCTGCTATGCCTTGTTGTGTTCTTTTGTCCTGCATTTTGAAAAACCCATAAAATAAAAATAAGAAATTAAAAAAATCCAAACCATATCAATCTTTAATCAAACTAATCAAATCATCACAAAATGTAGAGAAAGTGAGGGAGATCTGTGTTATGAGGGTTTTGTTAGGGGAGAGAGGATAGGAGGAGGAGGTAGAGGGAGAAAGTGAGAAATCGGTTCATGATTGTGAGGTTGAAGAGAAAGGGAGAAAAATCTAGTGTTGAGGGAATATGATAGAAGTGTGTTATTCATTTGATTCAATGGTTAAAATTTACTTTCCCATACTAAACCCCATCCTAATGTATATATCTTGACTGTGGCCTCTGCTCGATTTAGATGAGTTTAGGTGGACCGTTCTCATAGCAGTATTATTAATTTTTAAGTTCATGAAAAAACCGTGCATAAAAATTAAGCATTTCACAACATTAATCACAAGGTACACCTCTAGTCGGAAAAAAAAAATATAAGGTACACCTATAAACGTGTATCACCCATAGATAGGGATACACGTTAACATAGCTTAGGAAAAATATGTTGAAATTGTTAGGTCGAATTTTATGTCTGAGATTTAAACTCTGTCTACTCTATTTATTTATGTGAGTTCTAATGTGATAATGTCTATTGTCATTTCTTCTATTTACGGAGAAAGAAAAAAACCTCATCAGTTATTAATTACAAGAATGATTTTGTTTTCTATAGAAATTAAAGATGTTTTTAAGAAATTTGCAAATTAAAAGAAGTTAAACTATATTTGGACCAAAATAATTTGATACGATGGTTAAATTATTTGAAGCATACAGAATGACTTGATTTTTCACATGGCTTGATTAACTAACAATTGCAGGAATGCATAAATTAATGCCTGTTTGCAAGGTTAATTTTATCATTATAAGTGTTTTTAAAGACTTTCAGTCAAAGAGAAAAACGTGTTCCAGCAAGACTACATGCCAAACGAAGTAATCCAAATAACCCTTTTTATGGTATACTTGTCTTACTCGAGCACCCCATTTTCTACAATTAAAATAAAGTAATTGGAACACAACTCTAGATTGTAAGGAACCTATCAATGCAATGTTTGTAGAAATATTTTAATTGTGCAGTGAGAGAAGGTATATTTCTCTCATCCATGATACTCACAAACAAATATAAACAAAAAAGACACCATGGTCTCAATTATTAATAGCATTTTTTTATTGTGGTAGTGATACGAATGGGCTGCTCATATATGTAATTGAACTTGATACTCAAGTCTTGAGAAAAACTCTTAGATGAAAAGCAATAGAGTAAAGAGAATAGAAAGATTTATGAGAAAAATTATTACACGCATTTATTCATCAAAGAAATCAAAGTACTTGTACACAAAGTCTATTACTTGTAAAACAAGCTAACTTGTAAATAGTAACTTTTAACAACTTTAAACTAACTACTTGGAGGCAACATACTTTGATTCACCGCTCTATAGGATTGATTTCATGTTCTAGAGCTATTTATGGTGTATATGTACACAATGTAAATGACACACATGAGTGAAACTATATTGATTGTTTCATACAATATTGTTCTTCTCATTTCCCTCGAGCAGCTTCGTGTAGTGCAACCGTAAGAGTCTTTTTCGAGTGATTTTATACTTAATTTGGAAGAAAAAATATACACATAATATGATTTTAATGTTTATGGTAAAATTCCACAATATTTTTTTTGGATAGCTAAAGTTTCGTAGTGTGTAGTTTTAAGTATAACAACTAGACCGGAGAAAAAAATGATAATCCATCTGCTTTTCCTTACTTACATTTTATTTCAAATGGTTTAAGTAATTTTTCTTTTGTTTCATGCATGTTGTTTCTAAACTTCACCTTCATGGTCCGTTTGGTGCACATGATAGTGAGACATGATATGATAAAATTATCCTATTCTGATTCAATTTGGTGTTTAGTACCAATAGAAAATGATAAATTAAACCTATTTCTTATCTTATCTCACTCACCCTTTGTTATTTTTATCCTAGTTTTTGGTGGATTATCAACCTAATAGCATAAATCAGTCAAGCCTGTATCTTCAATTCCCACAAACCTCCTTTGACTCCCACATGATTCTATTCCAAAATTATGTTTCAATTATTTTTTTCACGTAATTTTTACTTGTTTCTACGTTCGTCAGGTTTTTACTTTTTTTTTCTTTTCTCTTTTCATTTTTATGCTTATTTTCATACCTGCTTCTACGATTTCATATTTGTGTATCGATTCCATACATGCTTATCTCATACCTGCTTCTTATAAGTTATAACTCACCCATTAAACCTTATTTCATCTCTGCTCTTTTATCTGCTTTTTTTTTGTTTATTTCATTATTGACTTTCTTGCTATGCATAGCTTCATGTTCTGATTGATTTAATTTTGTTCATTAATTCTGATCTCTTGTTTTGATTCTTGTTGCTCTGATGATTTACAGGTTAGAAATATCCTTTTGTTTGCTCTAAGAATCCTTATTATTTTTTTATTGTCAATTAATAATATGAAAATTAATATTTTTTTCTTAATTGTTTTTGTTGTTCAAGGATAATTTTGTCATTTAAATATAATATATTTCTTATCATGTCAATAACAAATATGTACCAAACGCATGATATGATAAAGTAATGCTATCATATTTCTTATCATATGTGCACCAAACATATGAAAGGATAATGTCTATCATATCATATCTCTATCATATCTTACACGCCAAACGGACCCTCATTTTCCATAGCAGTCCATTTATCAAATTAAACTAATAATGTGGCTTGGGATTATTCATTTAGAATTTGTATTTAAAATTGTAAACTACAAGGTTGAATCATATATATGATTCATTATAAATGATGCTTTCACTGTTGCATGTTTTTTTAGAGGATGCATGCTAGAAACATTCTAACACTCTCTTTTATATTGATTGATATTTAGGTAAAGTTTGATCATTTTTGGAAGAAAAAAATATTAGAATGAATGTTGTAGCAAATTTCTTTTCGGAATTATTCTTCACTTTGATCAACATATGATTCAAAAGATTTTAAAATTGTCTGTATCACAAATAAATTTTCAAAAAAAAAATCAAAAATATTTTTCAAATCAATATTTTTTATATTCAAAATTTTTAATTGTTGTCCGCTAAACTTAATGAGATGTTGATCATTTCATAAAAAAAAAATAATATTTGTACAATTAGTTTTTGACAAAATTTAGAAAACTCTCTCTCACAATTTTTTTTTGGATAGCTAAAGTTTCTTAGTGTTTACTTTTAAAGCACTGCATTATGACTGTGTTTTTGCAGCGATGCAACTCAAGAAAGTGTATTTGGGAATACAAACATGGTCAAAAGAAAAATTAAAGCTAAAAGGATATAATAATATCACTCGGATAACGGTTATATGTTTGCGGCTTTCTCGCATGTATATGTCGGCCTCAAAACTGGATCCTGTGCTTTGGGGTTTTTGTGGGGTTTTAGGTGTCCCGTATATTTGCGACACCTTTTTTGTATTTCACCTTTTTACCGCGGATTTAATGCTCCTTGCATTTTTTCGTCTAGAATAAATTTGTTGTTAAAAAAAAAAAAGAGATCCCATCTTTGCAACCAACAGTTAACAAAATCTTTGCTAGTTTTACTTCAATTGTCCTTTCTTTCCGGACCTTTTTGCGTTGTAGGTATCTTTTTAGCATCTCACTCAGGCTCACCATGATTGGGAACTTGAAATGTTCTTATAAAGTTCCTCTTAGTTGGTATGATCTTAAAGTAATGTTCTTTTTTGTTACTTCCTCCGTTTGATATTAGATGACCTATTTGACAATATGTATTATTGACCTAATACTTTGACTATATTTTTCTACTAATATACAAAAATAAATAATATCATATAAGAAATTGTTGAATTCGTCTCGGTGAATATTTTCAAAATATTAAATTTTCATAATTTTTTCTAATAGATAATTAAAAATATTAAAGAGAAAGAGGACGCATTGTTATGTATGACTGAGTCTACTGTGTCACTTAACATCAAAATAGTTTTTAAGGAACAATAGTTTTTTCTATACCTATTATTTTCATTAACATCAAAATTTCATAAAAACTATTGTTGTTAATTTATACCTGCTGCACGTTTTTAGAGGATGCATGCCAGCAACATTCTAACACTCTTTTATATATTTTTCTTATGTAATTGGCACATTCACATGCATTTTACTGTTAACTTTTGTTTCAAATTTGTAGTGGTTTGAAAGATCAAATGCTCAATTCAACTACAAGGGTTTTCATCCACCATGTACAACATTGTTTAACCTTCCAATTCTTTTTTTAATAACAAATATTAGTAATTACTTATTAGATTAATATTTACTCTTTCGTCTAGACTTGAACTCAAGACCTCGAACTCCATAACTAAGTTCAATCCAGTTGAGCTACACCCTCTCCCTTCTCTCTTTTCTTGGATTGACTAATCTGGAGGTGTAATAATTCTTTTGAAAACTACTATAATAAATTTCAGACTTCTTCTCAATTAGTTTTTTTTTTTTTTTAAGAAACTTCTTCTCAATTAGTTAATCCGGAGAGGGCAAAAATTGGCAGAAAAATAAATAAATAAAATTTGGGGAGCTTTTGAGAATGTAGGGTGAGGGTGTAGGAGTTAGGAGGATACAGTACAAGTTTGTTTGGTGTTAAGTAGCGTTGCTAATGTAACAATGAAATTGACCCTCCAACATTTTTTCCCCAAAAAGATAGTTGTTGAGTAACCATTACCAATTGGTAAGAAATAAAAAATGCATCTAAAATATTTCAAGTGGCCAAAAAAATATTTTAATACAATACTAAGAAGCAAAAATGAAGAAAATTTATTTATAAACAACCTATTATGATCTACAACATATATCTTCTCAACTCGAAAGAATGCCAAAATCTGTAACTGAATAAGAACTTATTATTCCGACAGAATAGAAGAAAGCATTGGCGTTGATGATATGGCTAAGGCAAGTCCCTGGAAGATAATTGTGTGTCCCTTCCTCTTCATCAAAATCATTGCTTCAGCCTTCAATATTCAGTGATTCAGGAAAACAGACTTCAATATTTAGTAGTATATAGTTTATTGACTGAGAATTATGATTAAATTATGAACAAACAGCATGCAACATATTGAATGCTCAAAATATTATACTTATGCCAATATTCGTGTCTCAAAAAATGAATTAGTGTTCCATAGCTAAAATATTACAAATTCCCTTGCTAATTGTAAAAAACAGGAAACTTGGTATAATCAAAACTTATAATTTTATGATTCCCGTCTTCATTAATATGATTTTAACACGTGTGAGTAGAGTATGAAACCACTAATGAATATATAAAATATTAAGATTTGATTTGCATCGTTTAACTGGCATCCAAGAAAAGGCTTACTTTGGATATGAAATTATTTGGTCCATATAGGTTTTCAGATGCCGCCATCTTGTTCATCCATCTCTTCAAGAATAACATATTTGGCTGCCGAATCTTTTGTATGATGATCTACCACATTGTCACCTGCATGAAGCTTCTGGTATCTGAAATAACCAAACATTTAAGTGAACATGTTAATTAAGTGATTATTCAATAAGATATATTTCGAGCTTAGTAAAATGTTTATTCATAAGCTAGAGAGCTTGAAATATGTCTGTTGATGACTTACTTGTACACATTAAACAAACTGACACCAACCATAATAGTGAATAGGCCGAATCCTTTCAACCAAGTAAATGCATCATGAAAGTATAATACCGCAACCTACACACAAACAGCATGAAACCAGAACATTAAGTTCAATATGGTCAGAAAGCCAGAGCATGAATCTAGATTATTCAATATAAAGCACTATACGAGTAATAGGCCAACCACTGACCAATCATATAAAAAAATGTAGAAAATATAAAAGTTAATTGATACCAATATGGTGACGGCCTCCTTAACAACCCCTGCTATTGTGACTGTGACGGCACTAGTTACAGAGACTAAAATATATTCTGTTAGTACCTGCAAGAAGATAAAGATACAAGTGTTTGAAAGACAAATCCGATAAGTTGAAAAATACGACCATAAACACAACAAAATAAGGCTAAGACAAGTCAAGTACGAAGTCAAATATATATACAACAACAACAACAACCAAGCCTTATCCCACTAAGTCGGGTCGGCTATCAAATATATATATCAAAGGGAAAATAAACTCTTACCATAAAAAAGGCAAGTGTTCCACCAAAGAACATCAGCAAGCAACTTCGAGTTATATGCCATGAACTATCAAAGTACTCATTTTCTCGGAATTCTTCCCATGGATCTAATGCAAGAGAAAGAAGTGCGGTTGCCACAGCCATTACTGGAGCTACATAGCTCATCAAGGTGAGTGGATTTTTCAGACCTGAAATCATTGAAAGAAGCATATAAATATAAAATAGAGCGCACAAAATTCTAACTAGAAGACAAACGAAGGCAAAGAAAAGGATCAGGGAAAGATAAGCTGTCTACAAAGGTAGAGCGTTCAAACAAACAAAAATAACATTAAAAGCCTTTTCAACCACGTGAGGTTAGATATATGGACAAAAAGATGAGTGTCCTGTCCTAAATCCTTCATAATGATTGAACTTATAATTTTCCTTGGTCTTTCTATACCTCTTAACAAATATTGAGTATCCCACATGCGATTTACCATCCTTATTACGCCTTCTTCAGGTCTTCTTTGCAAGTGCCTAAATCATCTAAGGCAAAAATCTACAATATTTTTCACATTAGGTGCTACCTCTCAACTTTCTATCTAATGATTTCATTTTTAATCCTATTTTGTCTCGAGTATCCACGCACAAATTGTTGCATTTGTATTTATGAAATATTGACAATGATTTCTTTCAAACTTTCTATCGCCCAACATTTAGTTCCATAGAACATCACCAGTCTTATAGCTGTGTGGAAAAAATCCATGATTGATAAAAATTAAATAAACTCGTATAATTAATGTTCGATCTAAGGTTTGATTGACCAAAGGCAGCGGAAAAAATAAATGAAAAAGAAAATATTGATAATTTAATTAAGTAAAACTGCTCATTGAATATTGAATATATATCATCTAATCTAAATCTAACAATACCAATGTTTTCAATAAATAAACTATTACATGTGCAAGGAACTTACCATAGGATTCTTTCTTTTCAATTTGGTGTTCAGTTCACAAATGAAGAGAAAGAAAATCGTTTTCCAACCCAAGAAAATGAAGCAAGAATGTTCAGTTAGCGATGGCAGGAAACAATAGTAATGTGAATGTCTTTGTGTGTGTATGTGTAGATAGACATGTATATATAAATATAAAATAATAGGGAGCGTATCCGGTGAGAACTTTTATTTATTGTGAGAAATGAGAACATTTATTTACGTCCATTAGATATAATAAACAGTTAAGATTAATTTTTTATAAAATATATCACGTGTTGTCCCCTCCACCAAATTGTTCTCCACTTTTACCTTTTCTCATTCACTTCTATGCTTCGGTCTCAAGGTTGTAGCCGGCGTCACCGTTAAACATAGCAACGAAAACAAGTTTATGAATTGATGATGTTGTGCAAAAAATTAACACTGTAAATGTAAGGATAATTTCCCCCTTGTTTCTTATGGATCAACAACTGTGTTTGACAACTTTGAAGGGTTTTGGGATTTTAATTTGTTGGCTATATCAATCATATTTCTCATTTGTCGGCAATAGATATTTGCATTAATTTTGTGGACAGTATTCAACAGAGTGATTTAAATGTAGGCTAATCAGATTGCATAATGTCCAGTACTATATATCTATATTTAGGAATTTGGAATAGGCTACCTATGAAGTATGGACGGTCCAATAACGCAGATCTGACACGAGGGCACAACATAGTATGCAGTTTGGCGGTGCTATGCAGCACAAATTCACGATTTGCATTTTTCAAAAGGAGAGGAAGATAGGGTTGATGGATGAGTCAAGAGACAATGTAGGAAGGAGGTAAAAAGAGGGTAAGAGGAAGAATTGAGTGGAGGAGGGAACACGTTATATTTCCAACGAAAACTTTAATCTTAGTTGTTTGTTATATCTAATGAACATAAATAACTGTTCTCATTTCTCGCCAGATACTCTCCCAACAATAATATAAGAAAATGAAAAGGCATATATAATACCTGCAAAAGGATCTGAGTCATACACCAGCGAAACCCAGACATAACAGCAGCAAGCATGACAAGTACAAATCCCCAAACTTCAAATTCCGTTTCTTTTGAAACTGCAGCACACCAAAATAAAATTGAAGACATTAGTTTTGAGTTATTGTTGAGGTATAATTTCCTAAAGCTTGCACGATGCACTTTCAATATTCTAGAGAGCCATGGGAAAAGAATAACTAATGAAAATTGAGAATCTTTTAATGTTCAAGATATTTGTCACTGTTCCAATCATTTATAGAAAAACCAACCATTATAATTGATAGATGAAGACCAACAAGAATATGAAGAGCTTATTGCCTGTTCAAAATTCTGGTAACTGTTTAGTTGATTAACTTCCATACTAATTTGTTAGTATAAAACGTATTTCCTAACTTCTGTCTGTATGCTACTTTTTTGGATGTCAGCAACAATCTTTCATATACAAAAATCCAGAAAGATATAGTAACTCACTGGACATGATTCCTGATAGGATATTATGGAGTTTTTTGATCTATGTAGCCAATCCTACCTAGCGCGATATGGCATGTTAAGATGGAAACAACTCATAACAAATAACTTTCTTGCTGCTGTAAAGGTGTGCGTGGTGGAGGATCCTAAAAAGGAGGGTTTTGGAGGGATAGGTTTATATCCTGATATATAGTTGAGATTTTAAAAAAATTGAAAGAACAACATGATGGATGAGCATATAACATTTCAATCACACTTAATTTATTTTTAGAAACATTTTATAGTTTCCTTAATTTAGAAAAGAAAAATAAGTCCCCCACTCTCCTCCAAAATCCTCCACCCAAACATACCCTACAGGTGTACCTAACCACTGAGCTTGTAGGAAGCCAGGCTGGCTTAGATCTTTTGAATTCCTAAGGGACAATCAATGTACATTGAAATGATAAATAATAATATGGTAACACAAACGAAGATATGAATACCTGTTAGTAATATGCCGATGGAGATGACTAAAATGATTCCTGATAGTTTAAAACTTGGTACCTCCAACCTTCCAATTCAAACCAACATTTATAATTAAATGACAGAAAACAGATAAACACAAACACAAACTAATATTCATCGAGAGGATATGCAACCAAACATATGATTATTCAAGAACCAAAATCACAAAGCAGCATGAAAAATATATGATGACCAACAATTAGAGAAGACAAAAGTATCAATTAAAAAACTAATGCACTCTTGACAAACTATAAGCCATTCTAACAGCACTTTCAGGCTGTGTGTTATATGAAGATGTAGCTTATAAAAAGAAGTCCACAATTTCTTGCATTGTAAAGCATCTAATTTCTGATATAGTCTTTTAACATCACAGCAACTTTTATAGTTCGTTTTAAAGATTTTGCAAGTTAAATGCTAAATGACCAAAAAGAACACCTATTGTCTTCTGAGATATGCAAGAATTCAAAACATAAAATGTGTTTTCCTTAATGCAGCTCCTTAAATTTTAGAATGTTTAATACTTGTCTTAAGAAATCACATAATCAGAGTGATTACAAAAACAAAATGAAAGGAAACTCACCGGAAAGCAAAAGCAAACAAGAGGAGAAAGATTGGAGCAGCAGATTTACACTGCAAAATAAAAGGAAAGGTAAATAAAGAGGGGAAGGATAGTTAGTTGTTTCCTTAAAAATGGAGGAAATGTAGAATCCAGTTCTGATGTAACATTACCAAAAAAAAACATTTATTTCATTCTATGTAAAACTGAAAGAAATGGCACAAACCATTGTAGCAAATGTGACAGAGATGAAAACTAGAGATGCATTGCTCAAGTTAACATCCATAGCTGTTCCAAGAGCAGTCGGGACAACTGTGAAAGGCAAAGTCCATCTGTGGCATTAGTTGATATAAAAGTTAATGTAATAAGTCATGTATCGTGACAATAAATTTGCATAAAAGTGTGCTTCAGGGTAGAAGATCAGCGGCGAGCAAGAGAGAAGAAAGAGATAAAAACCTCAGAAAACGGCACAACCAATCAACCTATGTATTGTTAGAAAATTTCATATCGCTAATTTTTTTGAGTGAAAACAGTAATTCAGAACCACATAATCATAAGAATGAGAGCCTAGTCTATTTGCCTCATTTTCCATGTTTGGACCACATAACATTAGAATCTTAATAACTGAGTGAATTGTTTTGAAAAGTAAACACTAATTCAGAACAGCTATCACCACAGAATTACAAATTATATGCGGAATATTCTGCATCCATAACACTAAACAAGTAACGAAAAATAACGAAAAATCATTAGCCAAAATGTATTATGAAGTTACAGTGTTGTTGCCTACTTAATTATCATATTAAAGTCAGCCAAGTTAAAACATAAAATACCAAGAATGAAATTTACCTCGCAAAAAATAATCCCTCCAAGACATGACAACATTAGTCTCAAATTTATGAGACCAAAAATAGGTGATAAATTTCGATAAAACCGCTTGCATTGCAAAATGGATAGTATTCATTAAAAAGGGAGCTGGGAACTTTCCCATATGATCTCCCAACAGACTTTTATTATACCTGTTTCAAAACATATAACGATAAGAGACAAGCATAAAAGGATTTGCATCACAAACAACACTAAAAAGGGTATAATAATATAAAAGATTTGATTCATATACACTGACATTGTAAATATTTTTACACTGTCAATAAATCGTAAACGTCAAATCATAAAAAAAACGTTTGACTTTAATCATAACTACTTCTAAAGTCATGCATATGAGTAGCTGTAATTTATTGACAGCATAATCTTTTTTGTACCAAGAGTGTATCAAAATTAAACTCCAATATAAATGCCAACAAAGACCAACAGTGTAAACAAGGAACTTACAAGGTCAAAAATAAACTGAAGGTGTACCACACAAATATGAAAAACATAGTCTTCAAGATATTTGCCACAGGAACAGTATTTTCAGAGCTTTTATGCAGTGATCCAACACCACCCCCCGAATCATACAAGTCACCACCAACTGTTCCCCTTTCAGGACTGTCTTCAATATCAAAAGGCACATACTTCTCAGATCCATTACCTCTCCTATAAACAGAATCATCGTCCATCGTACTAGCACCATTCATCGGAACGCTCCTTTCCTTCCAAAACTTATCAAAAGAAAATCTCTCCCTATCTAAAACTCTTCCTTGCACCACATTCTTTTCAACAAAAGGCAACTCAAAAACCGCGTCTTCTTCTACAATAACATCCTCATCATCTAATTTCTGATCCAAAATCACCCTTCCATCACCACCATCATTATCATCATCGTCACACCAACGCGAAAACGAAAGCTCTCTCCGAATACCGGATCCTGAACTTTCACTATCAAAATCATCAACAGCAATCCCTTTAAAGCTACAACTCTCTGAATCTAATTCAATGTGTACCATCTCCTACTCTATACATATTCATATCCATCTGACCATGTTCCATCCAACTTGTTTTTTTTGACAAAATTTTCAGTTGTTTGTCACAAACACCAACAACATAAATTGTTCACTTGGACTGGTGTATCATATATGAACTGTTTTTCATAATCAAATCAAATTTGCATAAAAATCAATAATAAGTATATTTATGATGACCCTTTTGAACTAAAATTAGCTTGCATATGATAAATGTGATGAAAATGAATAAAAATCCAATCTTTTGATCAAATAAAAATGACCCATGTAAGGTTTTGATTATTATACATGATGAAAATATTGATGAAAAGAAAAAGAAAGGAATTAACCTGACTGGGGTGGATGGATTGAGGAGAAGAGAGATCTGAGCTGAATGGGTCGGATCTGAAGCTTCGTTTGGTTTGATGGAGTTTGAAGAATTGAATTGAATTGAATTAATCTGAAATAACCTTAATCTCAGATTAAGACATAAAGTGCGTTTTGTGTATCACCAAACTTTTCTTAATTAAATTACTCTTTTTTTTAATACATTTGGCTAATCTATGTTAATAATTTTGTATGCCATTATTTTTGTTAATTCTTATATGTTTTTTTAGAAGTGAATAATAACATTGATGACTTTAAATTGTGATAAATTTATCATTATTATTTGAATGAAGTTTTTGTACATATATAGAAGTTAAACTTAAGTTTATAAAAGAAAACAAATTCAAGTGTTTCACACAATTATATTTGTGATCAATTTTTGCATCATTTGATAATTTTTTTTATATAAGAAAGTTTAAGTAAGATGGAGTATCGTACTAGCTCATCAAAATCGGGAGTACACAACATAGTTGAACAAATGTTTATGATACGTGTCTAACTTGTTATCAATTAAGACAATTTTTATGGTATCATTTAAATCATGATCAATGATATTTTAAACAAATAAAAGATGATAACTTTTAAAATACCGAATTATTAAAGAAGTGAGAACAAATTATTATTAAATTCATAATCGTATAAAAAAATACATAACTTTTGAGTTGTTAAAATATTGTTTCTCATAAATCATATACATTGTTTTTGATCTAGCATATAAGTTAGTGATGTTATTGTGATAAGTGTTGTATATATTTTTTTCCAACCAATAAATGTTGTAAACATGAGAGTATCGAGTTTGATTCTTAATTATTAAAAAATCATTAAAAAGCATATGAGTTTATAATCTTTTTAATCATTTATTTGGTACATAACTACTTCTATTAATAAGCACATAACTGCTATTAATGCCTTTTTTGTGTGAGAAAACTACAATTTCCTTGGATATAAAGAAAGACTACTATTTAATGTTGATATGCTCTTGCCATCTTCATTTGCTTTTATTTGAAGTTAAGAGCTTGCTTTCGATGATGAGAGGAGTCTTATAGAAACTAGGTGGGTGGCTCAGTTTGTTGAATGTATTCCAAGTCTAGTTTTTTCTTTTGTATAATAAATTGAAAAATGTTGATAATGCATACTTAACATATATTATTTAATACATTAATTAGCTAAAATTTATACAGGTTCCACCATATTTATGTGAACTAATTTAAAATTTAATCAATGATAGAGATTAGTTATTAAGCCGTGGTGAAAATTTTGTACCAATATCATGAAAACAAAAAAAAAATGTGTCAACAAATATGTAATTAAAACTCATTGTATAATTTTTTTTATTTTTTAAATAAATCATTGTATAAATTTGTTGTTTTTTACTTAATACATGCATTTGAGTATCCTAGTACATGATAGTATTGTGAAGTTGAGTGTTTAATTTAAATTTAAGACAAGTATAATTTCTCTCACTAATTCAAGAAAGAAATTTATTAAATGATTTTTTGAGGGGAAATTTATTAAATGATTGGATACCAACGACTACGGGTATAAATCATGGGAGTACACTACCAATTTAATGATTGAATACCAACCAACACAATAAATTTTGTAGGACACATGTGTTTTGGGTAGAGGTGTCAAATGGGCTGATCCGGTCAGCCCAACCCGAGAGGTCCGACTAATAAATGGGCAAGCCCAACCCAACCCATTTATAATTGGGTCGCAAATTCTAGAACCTGGTCGGTCCGTTTATGTTTTATTTTTAAAATTTATATACTCTTTTTTATGTATTTTTTATGTATTAGTTACTCACCGTTATTTATTTGCTAAAATATGATTGGATAGACATAAAAGTGTAAATAATTTTTACATTAACATTGAATAATAATTAAACTCTAGATTATTCCTTCAATTAAATCAAATTAATAATTTATAAACTTTAAAATTTTAAAACTTTAACATAAATTCATTCATATTTATTAAGTTTATTTATTTAAATATTTTTTTATAATAAATTTTAAATTAGTTGATAATTTTTTTTAAAAAACATATTGTTTTTTTAACAAAAATAAATGAAATATCGACAATGGGTCGGCCAAACCCCGATGGACCAGCCCGGCCCGACCTCACTTTTGTATGGGCCAAAATAGCCTGGGTACATTTTTGGGCTAACTTTTTTAGGTCCGGTCCAAAATATGGGCTGATGGACTGGCCCATTAACCTGATCCATTTTTTACGGCTCTAGTTTTCGACATTGAAAAAGTATCATTATGTTTTTCATTTTTTCTTGTAACTAGGTTGTTATTTTTATTAATTAAATATTTTTAATTTTTTAAGATGAACTAGAAAAAACAAAATGATACTTTTTCATGTCCCAAGACACACATAAGTACTTTTCTTTCAAAAATTTATGCAAGGAGCATCCAATCATAAAAAGGGTAGTTATAATGTACTTAATCTCAAAAGAATATGATTCTCTCCCTCACATTTCTCTCATTATTTCCTCTAACTCTCTATCTATCTCTTAAACCCACTCTATTCATAAAAAACCAAAGTTATAGTCAAAAGAGAGAGAATGAGATTCAAGGAAATAAAGTGATTTAGGCGAGGAAAGGAGATTAAAGTGAAGGAGATTGTCCAATTTGATCTCAAAATGGGGTAGTTTTGTCCCTTTTTTTTATGATGGTAAAGTGAGAGAAAAAAGAGCCACAATAATCAAAGTCAAAGTATTTAGTAGGATTTCCTTTACCTGAAGTTTTGTTTTTTTTATTTTATTTTTGAACTGTTTACCTGATGAATTCTGCTCTTCTCCCAACACGTTTTGCTCATTCTCAATCAAACTTTAGAAAATGCCCCTATATAAATTAACACACGCTGCATGAGTTAACTCACGCATGAATTAACGCACGCAACGTGTGTTAACTCATGCAGGGGCACTTTGGTCATATCAGTTGGGAATGAACGGACGTTTTTCGTTGGGAGAATAGCAGAATTCTTACCAGATAATCACGTGGGCTTGGTGCCAAAGTCAAGTTTAGAGGCCCAATTCTACAATATTGTATACGCAATATAAATGCTACTATTAGCATCTCTGATTTTGCTAATATACCATACATGGTGTGTTTTCAAACAATTTTTTTTTCTTCAAAACTCATGCCCAAAAGTTTATGACCCATGTGGTGGTATAAATGCATTGTCAACTTTCAGTCACTTAACAACACTTGCATATAAACACTCAGACTATTTCTCCTAATTTTGTTTCCAGGTGTTTATATCTAAACTAATCTAAATTGAAACTTCAAATCAATCTAAAAAATTGAAAAATCACACAAAATAAAATATTCCTATATTTATTTGGATGTCCTTTTATGCATATCACTTGGTTTCATATGATTCAAATATAATCGATCATTGACATCGTGTGATGTTAATTTTTAGTATGTTATTTATTTCCCTAAAAAAAAAGTATGTTATTTGTTAAAAAAATTATCAAATTCTTTTTTTTTGGTCATGTAATCTAATGGCTAGAAATCACATATTTTAAATGTGAAGAAGTGGAGTGTTCGGGGTTCGAACCCCTGTCCGGAGTTCGAA
>Ga0315914_1000126_pt1 | contig 70237 bp, 27 predicted proteins | sample MpolenodulesMG_FD_203920 | JGI IMG/M metagenome (GOLD analysis project Ga0315914, IMG submission 203920) | Medicago polymorpha root nodule microbial communities from Los Angeles, California, United States - elongated nodules | ecosystem: Host-associated > Plants > Roots > Nodule | place: USA...
TTGAAATTTTCTTTGATGTTACCTTAAATTTTGTGTAGTGCAATAAAAAAGTATTGCCGAATATATTATTTTTTTGGTCAGGAATTATTGTGAAAATTTTATTATTATTAAAAAATATTTATATTAGAATGAATTTTATTATAAAAAAAAAAAAACCTATAGCAACGGACAGTTTGATCCTATACCAACGGATATGGAGGTTGACTAAAGCTATTTAATAGGTGTAAAATGTCGTTGCTATAGCATCAAGCTAATTTTCCGTTGGTATAAGCTATTGGACGACATTCTTGCCGTTGGTATAAGCATAGTATCCTAGACGGTAGCATGTGGACGTTGGTATAAGTTTTATGACCTATACCAACAACTTTTGAGACCTTTTTGTAGTGATAATAGGAAATTATTGTAATGCATGCATTTTATTTTCCGTATTAGTTGCATTTTATTATGTTACGTCGTTGCGATTATTTTCTCTTTTAGCTTGCGTATAACTTAGAAAAGAAATCCGGATTTACCTCTAATTTTGGGTTTTGGTATGAAAACTAAGTTTAAATACAATATAATGACAAAAGTTGTAATATATATTACGTGAATTTTTTTTAATCTTATTGCAAACTAATTACAATATATGTGTTGTGTTTGTTGTGATTTGGTTCAAGATATAAAAGTTTACAATCAAAACAAACAAATCAAGTCGATTGTTAAGGGCAGAGTCGGTTGTTAAGGGCAAAACACTTTCTTAAAATTGTTCAATCAAACGTTTGTGAGATACTGTAATGGAGAATTTCATTAGACTATGTATTGTTTTACATCTTAAAAAGTTTAAATAAATTACAAGTTACTTCGCATATGTTGTTGAAATTTTGGCATGTGTTTAGGGAATTTTGACTAGATTATTCTGAATTGGTACATAAAATTTTAATTCTAGTTTGAAATAGTTGTATTTAATTTTATCTTTATGTTTTGTTAACGTAATTAATTCAACTACAATACATTGCAGAGATAACGTATGTGTATCGTCCCCGAAATTAAGATGTTATCACGCCGTGTGAAAGTCATCAGATTTTTACATTGTAATTGTTTGAGCGCTGATATGTGTTAAATTTGAATTTCAAATATGCATAACATTTTCTATTGTAAAAATATGATATCTTTATTTATTAGAAAAAAAGCTTATAAATATGTTATTTAATATATTAACTATTTCACAGTGTTAATATATATTACCAAAGGAAAAAATGAATTTTGTTAGTGATTATTTTTTTTTTTTATGTTTTGGCTTGCAAACAAATTACTCACTAAAAAAATTAGGATGAACACAACCAAAATAATTAGGTGATTGTTTGTGTTTTTTTTAATTTGATTTGTTTTTTTCTTCCATAAAAATAATGACAACATTTTCTACATATTGTTGTATTCGTTGCAGATTGTGTAAGAATGACTGGATTATATTCTTTGCCATCTTAAAATTGTTATTATGTGTTTTTGTTTGGTTTGTAAAGAATTTTCACTTAATCAGAAGTTAACAAATATTTATGAAGTATATCGAAAACACCAAGCAACATGTATGCCAATTATGTGCTCTAGAAAAAATGTATGTCAATTATGTTACAATGTATACGTTGATGTTGATGACCATAGTTGAAATTCAATATATAACATTCCTAGTCTTATTAGGATACTACTCAAGACTTTTCATTCTCATGTACAATTAAAATGATGCTTTAAGGGTAAGATTTAACATTGACGTGGAATTAAAATATTTTACACTTAATTACAGACTGATCTACTCAATCTAATCACCATTTTATTAATTTAGATATACCTGCTTAACTCAAATCTAGCCATAAATTGCTTATCAAAAAACATCCAATTTTACTTATGATCTTATTCACCAGTTTTACAACAAATCCATCAAAATCAACAAGTAAACAAACATTATGGTAATTCAGATATGACATGTACAACTTGTTAGGGGAAACAATTGATTGGGGTTTGTGAATTTGTGTAACTTGATAAGGAAGAAACAATTATGAAATGAGAAAGAGAGAAATAACTAACCCTAAACAAACTGATCAAAGATAAAAGAGGTTTGAATTACAAACTAACATTCCTCCTTAATTCAAACTCTCAAAGCAAACTACTCCCAATTCTCTTCTAAGCTTCAGAAATTGAGTTCTTTTGACTGGTTTCGTGAAAATATCAGCAACTTGATCCATTGTTGAGCAATATTCAACCTTGATCTTGCATTTGTTCACTTGATCCATCAAGTAGTGGAATCTTGTCTCAATGTGATTGCTTTTACCATGTGCATTAGGATTCTTAGCAAGGTTAATTGCAGACTTGTTATCTATCAAAAGCTTGATAGGTTGCTTTAGCTGGATCATTAAGTCTTCTATTAAGTGACTTATAGAGTATATAATAATAATGTGTCAAATATTAAGTGACAAATAGAGTATATAATAATAATTATAATAATAATAATATAAGTGTTATGAACACTCTATTTTCAACACTATCTTTAACGATCACTCTTCTATTAAATGAAATCAATGTAGATTTTACACTTTAAAAATGACTCTAGTTTATAGCGAAAAAATATGGATTTTATAAAAAAAAAGTAATCACTAGAGAAATTTTTAGAAAATAAATGTTGGCATTCATCATCTAATAAGTGTTATAAGCAGAATAATATATCTTTTTTGTAGCATTATAACTTTTTTACACAAAATTGGACAAAAAATTTAATGAAGTATTTTCTATGAGCTCAATCCCATGAAGAAGCCAACTATCGGATCCAAAGAGAAAACATTAAGGATTAAACCAAAAAAATAAAAATAAAAAAGTTTCCATTGCCGGGAATCGAACCCGGGTCTCCTGGGTGAAAGCCAGATATCCTAACCGCTGGACGACAATGGAATTCATGTTTGGTATGCTTACATTTTAGTATTTATAATTGTGTTTGGATCGTTTTGTTTTGATTACCGAAAGGAAGTGGTATCCCACTATTGGAGCACCATGGTTGACAAAGAAATTTAATGATTCATAATTATTTTTGACTGAATAACGTTTCAATCATTTTATTGTTACGTGTTGACATGGTATTGAACAAAACAAGGCCACATGTTAAATCATTATTATCCATCTTCCTTAATAATGTTTTCCTTAAAATGTCCCCAAAGAGAACTCCTCCTCCTCCCTCTGGAATAGAAAATATGTTTGATTAGTACTTTACTATAATGAAAACAAATTCTTTTTGGTATTGTTTAGTTAGAAAGTGAAACAGAATAACTTACTTAGGAAGCATCAAGGGACTCATGTAAGATCCCAATAATTTAAACTTCCAATCAATTCAATTGAAATGATGCATTTCCTTTTCCTTTTTTCTATCTAAAAATATTAATAATGCATTTCCTTTGAAAAAATTAGATAAATTATACAAAATTTCATTTTCTTTTTACACATTAAACAAAATTACATTGAATATATAATTCTCAAATAAACAGTAAGTTTGGTAAGTTATAAATCATTATAGGACTAACATTTTATGACCTCAAATTTCAGAAAGCGTTTTGCAAAAATATTTACATATTATCCGCCAACAAAGTTTTGTCATTGACAACTAAAGTTAAACTCACGTTATTGCAGGATTTGAATTAACTTCTTATCAATTGGTTCATATATCGGTAAGATTTAGTTCATATTTATTTATAGATAGTAAGGTAGTTGGTGTTAACACTTCATTAGAGTCATCGGATCATTGCCTTATTGGATTATGCAATTGCAATATAATCGTCCGCACAAGAGAGTGAATGTTTGTTTTTCAAATTAGGGCCAACTAGGCAATAGGCATGTCACATGTGGCAACCACATTTGTAACATTCACCCGTGCGAAACATACAAGGCATATTGTGGAAGCATTGATTGATAGATTAGATATTATTATACCTCATTCCTCTAAAAAATATTTTATATTTTGCATTTAGCTATAACTAGTATATAATATAAATACAAATAAGTATAGTGGATGAGCGAGTGAGGTACATTGGTTAGTATTTGCATAATTGTAGAAAGAATTTAGTAGTACTTTTTTTTAATAGGAATTGAGTAGTATTATTAAGGCTTAATAACAGTTGTAGCTCTTTAAGTTTTAAGAAATTGCGATTTTGGTCCTCTAAGAAGAAAAAAAATACAAAATTGTCCCCTAAGTTTTGTCCGCCGAGGCTAATTTTGACTCGGTCAACACACACATGTATTTTTTTTAATTATTTAATTTTTTTTGTAATTAAAAAATATTTTTTTAATTAAAAAATTCTATTTTTTTAATTAAAAAATAAAAAATACACACGTGACGTCCACGTGTGCGTTGACCGAGTCAAAATTGATCTAGAGGGCCAAAACTGTCACAGGAAAAAAACTTAGAAGGCAGTTTTTTAGTTTTTTTTAGGGGGCCAAAATCGTAACTTCTTGAAACTAAGGGGTTAAAACTGCTATTAAGCCTATTATTAAGTGGTAGTATGATGAGTATACAAATACAAGCTTTGGTAATATAAAGGAGAAGACATATGGACCCAATTAGCCGCACCTTTCTTTGGATTTGGTATTTGCCTACACCTTTATGGTGGATTGGACCTTATTTATCATGATTTCTCTTGATTTCGAATTTCCAATATTCTGTACCAACCCATCATTTATAAAATTATTAAGTCTAAATAATTTATATCTAATCATCTATTTTTCTCTTTATTACTATTTCTTAATTTTTATGCTCCCGCATTTTATTTTTTGCAATATAGAGAGAAAAAACTGAAAGAGAGTCTCCAATTTGAAGCTAAATAGTGCTGCCTTTATTGCCAACATTTTTGGGCTATATATGGAGGCAAACATTCACCAAAGTGTCAAAAAGAAGATACACCAATGTTCTATAACAGATAAATTATTATGGGAAAAAAGGGAATGTCGGATAACTAAATTTTATTCCATTTTGGAGAATGGTCTTTATCAATTTAATTATTTGTTTTGGCGAAAAAGTTGTGCTTGCCCAACTGATTTATGATATAATTCTGATTGTTGAGTGTTCTCGACAGGAAAAGTAGAGCAAGTGGCAACCAAACTAAATGATCAAGAGATAAAGGTTCAACCAAAAACAAATTTAAAACATATATGCAAATGAAGTTTCAAACAATCAAACCAAAAAGTAGAAGTAAAGAAACTAAAATACTTTATTAAAATAACAAAAACAATACAAGAGTTTTCTATGTGTAAAGCGGTGAAAAATCAAGCCTAAGCTTGTCATATATATAGCTCAAGAAGTAACTTGTTGCCTCCTAGAGATGAAATGAAAGTAAAAGTATTTGAATTCTTAATATTTTTGAAAAGTTTAATTCCTAATTTTTAAAAATAAAAAATTGGTGTTAACAAACATATACTTGAATATGATTTATAACTTTTTTGACATACTTATTCACCAATCAAATCATTTTTAAAGATACAAAACAAGTAAAGCGAAGTTCTCATTTGATTAAATAAATAAATTAAAAAGACAAGATTATTTTGATTTACAAAGTTTAAAATATGCATCACAAGTTACAACAAGGAACGTGATTTCATGATAAAGAGATAGTTTTAACGAATATGAATTATCTCTATTGAAAATTTTCTCAATTTTTTTAAACGGAATCTCAACCATCAACATGAAGTAGAAAATGTAAGTTAAATTGTAAAAGAAAGGGACTTATGTATTTTAACAGTTGATATTGAAAATAGAGAAAAAAATGAAGAAGAAGAAGAAAAATTCAATATATTATATACAATATATTGATGACATGTTAACTACAACTGCAAGTTTTATGCATAGTGTATACTCAACTCAACTCAGCTAACTAGCACAGAAAAGGAAGCATAATTGATGTGTCTTTTAAATATTAACCCACTTAGGTTGGTCCCACCGCATTAACTTCAGATTTAAGAGTGTGCTTCTTCTAATTGATTTTGTAGTTAACAGAAACACTAGGGGCGTGAGAAGGAAAAATGCAATTTTATAAGGAACTTTTGTATGATTTCAAGTAGGATGAGATAAGACAAGGAACTTTAAATGTGATGGTAATTGAAACGTAGAGCTAGTGGTTGGTTGGGCAATGTTTGCAATACAAGATCATTAAGATTGTAATGCAACTGGCATGTGCATGAACTCAATCAACCTTGAGAATAAGATTGTGATAGACCCGCATTATTCCAGCATTTAAACTTGAAGCCGAATAACTATCTCGAATAGATGTCAGACATAAAGGTTGAGCCATATCTAAGTGGGTGAGAATTAATGGGCTCCACTTTGGTGAAATGGTTGCTTTCAGCACAATGTTGACTTGAAAGGACATTGCATTTGCACCGGATGAGAATATGAGATTTTTTTTAGCCGATAAATTTATGAGTGCAATTGTAAAGATTAATGTCACGAGTTGTGCAGAATTTCATTGGATGGTAAAATTAAGATTTATCATAGAAGTATTTTAATACTACCTCTTATAAAGCTGAAAGATCCTTGTCTCGGGAACTCAATTGATATAAACATTGTATAATATATTGTATAATATATCTATGGATTAAGATTTAAAAATCAAACTTCAATAAAAATAATGAAAAATCGTAATCCTTATTTAATCCACTTTCCCCACTTTCTCATTCATTGCTCATATCCTCAAATTTAATTGTGATAACGACAATAAGAAGAATAAGAGACATGACATTTTGAATTTGAATTAGTAAAGTAGGTTTTAGCCTCAAGCGTGCAAAACATGGATCTTTTTTTAGGTATAATGTTTTCGGTGCTAGTTGTCAGAGATGTTCTCGGCGGTCTATTTCTTCATTTCATGGTTTTGAATCCCCATTCTTTGTCCATTGTTTTGAGTTCTCACTTAATACGTTCTTTTCACAAATCATTGGTACTACCACAAATTGGAATTGGAACTGAAAACTGAATTGTTGAAGGAAACACTTGTTGAAAATAGAAGAAGAGACAGTGTAAGTGAGTTGAAGAGGGAAGAAATTTCTTCAAGTTGGGTAGTGGAAATGGAAGCAATGTTGATAACATTATAACATATTTAATTTGTCTGACTACAACATATTAAATTTTTTTCATAGATTATTTAACTTTATTTTAATTAATATTTAAATTTTATAATTAGGAGAATTAAAGTTAAAATGTGAAAATATTGTTTTTTGACAAAAAAAATGTGAGAAAAATTGATACATTAGAGCATCAAACTCTACTTGAAGTAAAATTCCGTAACATTATACGCTCGTGAAATACTACTACTAAAAAATCGTGATACACAGGATTTGGATTGGCGTTAAAATCTTGATATGCAGGGTTTGAACTGACGTTTGGCCATACATTCCTATGCAAGTAAGATATGAATTTAAAGAAGTCAAAAATTGTAGGATCAGGTTAGAAGTGTGTTTGTGAAAAATCCACCCCGTTCCAAACACATTAATAAAATATTTGATTAAATAATTGATTTTTTTTTGGACGGAATCATAGGAACTTATACACTATCTCCCACACTAATTTATTATCAACTCTAATTACACGGAGGAAATCCCGCTCTTACACAGTCTTACGTATGAGTGGGTCGCGCTTTAATTTAGCTTTGTCCTTTCAAACAAGTGTTACGAACTTGATTTTGTCTCATTGCACTAACATAAGATCCCCAGATTCCCACCACCAAGAACACTGTCTTTGTTTCCAGTCAAAAAGAACATTATTATTATTATTTTTTATTTTTTTCCATATATTCTTTTCACCGGATATAATCTACCCACGGTGAAGGTGGCTATCAGCTGAATTACTCATTTAAACTAGATAAAATCATTAGAAACGATAAAATTTTCAAACGAGAGATTTAACTCTGCTGTATTTTTTGAGCTTAATTTGTCCACGTTGTGAAAGTCTAATCGCCGTTAAGTTTTTCTTCTTGATTTTATGGACTATGGATAAATGAATATATATATATATATATAAAATAATTTTTACATTACTCAAAACTAAATATTATTTTCTGAAAATTTTGAAAAACATAATACAGAATAATATTTTTTAAAACAGATGCGCAAAGAATTTTATTTATTAGCAAAAGTGAACGGACATCCTCTTACAATAATTGCAATCGATTGGTGAATATTTTAAAATCCCGATGGATGACTTCAAAAGAAAGTAACTTGATTCACTTTTAAATTGCCCCTCCATTATTGTTTTTTTAAGTATTTGTTCAAAAATCACCGTTTGAAGTATTACCGGTGTTTATAAGTATTCTGGAGACATAAATATAGTCATATTTGTAGGCATAGGTACTTTACTGTTTTATGCTATTAACATAGATGATGTAAGTTTGTTTACAGATTCATCGTTTTTGTTTTTAGTGAATTTAAATTTGTATTATATCGATGTACTCTATCAATTTGAATGAATATCCTTTATTTTTTTTAAAAAAAGTAGTACCCTGTTCATGAGTCCAAAATTAAATTTTGAAACACCATTTTATTTAAACTTGATTTTCAAAAACTATACACCGTGAATCTGACCCACCATAATATCTAACTAGCACTAGTTCAATTTCAAATGCAGACAAGTTTGTGATTTAGGTAAGACATTGGAAGCACTTTATGGCTTATGCGTTTTATATGGAGTAATTAATAATTAATACTATTAATTAATTATTCTCAAACGTTAAAAAAAGTACTCATCCGTCTCGTTGACGCTGGCCTCAACAACTCTTTCTCTTTCCCGCGTAGTCACCGGCTAACACCTTTCATTCATTTCTTTATTTAACTAATTTCATTTTTAATAGTTATAATGATTCCATTTCATTAATTAATTCTATTAATTCCTCAATCATATTTTTTTCTTCTAATTTTAAGTTGACAAAAAGAAGAACAAAAATCGCTGTCTGTACAACATCGCATGACGTTCTATTTTTTTTGGTCAAAAAAACAAAAAAGACAAGCCCAATTTAGTCATTTCCACGTCTTCACCACCACCACCTTTTTTCCATTTTCAATTTCTTCACTCATTTTTTCTTCTTTCGTCCTCCTCCTCTGACGCTTTCACAGTAGTAGTGTCTGCACTCACACCCAAAACATCCATAATAACCTAGAGAGAGAAACAAAACAAAACAAGAGAGAGAAACTTTAACCCTAACCTAACAACATTTTCTTCAATGGAAAGTGTAACGCATTCTCGTCACCACCAACCAAACAAAGTCTCTCTCACGCTTCCCAAGAAACTCACCTCCAACGGTACTCTCTACGACGACGTTTACGGTGGTCCGCCGAAGTTCACCGGTTCTTCCATCTCGCCGAGGTTTGAAGACTACGGCGAGATTTTCGCCAGCTTTCATGCCGGACGGTCTTCTTCCATTCCGGTGTTGGATCTTCCGGCTGTTGACGCCGGTGATGTTTTGCTTGACTTCCGGCGAAACGCTTTCGACTATGCTGAGGTGTTTGGTGGCTCCGGTGGACTTGATTTTTGGTTCTCGCATGAAGACTTGTTTCGTGAAGGTGATTCTGATGAAGAAGATGATGAAGTTTGGTATGTATGAATGCGATCGATGTTTTAATGTTACCGTTTGATTTATGAGTTTTTTGATGAAATGCATGATCCTTTTGTTTAACGGTTTTTTTTTTTTTTAAAAGCGAATTGAAAATTCTTAAGCGTTTTTTTTACTCTAGTTTTAGATTATTACTATTATAGTCTGTGAATTTGGTTTCATGTGGAGGTTGAGGTGTTTAGGTTAATGGCGACGAATCAACAACGCTGTCTAAAATAGTATAAGTTTTTTGTTAAATTATTTGTTTAATTTTTTTTATTCGGCTTTGCTTTGAGTATTATTTTTGTTCAAAATTTATTTTAATTTACTAAAATTGGAATATGATGTTGCGAAGTGCAATAATTTAGTCGTATTCTTCCATCGTTTGTAGGAGTCCAGAAGAAACCGATTCGTTCTCTGGAGACTTGGGCAATTTTGGATATAATCAAGGTGTTTTCCAGTCTGTTGATGGAAATACCGAGTTCAACATTTCGTATCATAAGGTCAATGGCACAAGCAATGAAGATACGTCAAAGGGGAAAGCTCGCGTAACTCAGTTGCATGCTGTTCCTGGTGTTACTCGTGTGGTTGATGAAACCATGGTCTTTCGTAGGTCTGATCCATCCTTGCAGGTTGTGGATGATATTGACCTTGATATGGAATTTAATGCAGGCAGGGGAAAGGGAAACCATCACGAGAAGAGGACATCGCGTTCATGTAATGTTACTACTGGTGAACAGATTCACTGTTGTGATCTTGATCTGGATGATGGATGCAACAGGAATGATTCTCATTCCAGTGAGATGTTCATAACTGTGTCTGATGTCAGCCTCAGAACTATACCGTCTCAAGTGCCACCCCCTTGTCGGCCACCACCTTTGTTAGATCCAAGCAAGGGATACACTAGTGAATCTCATTCAAACAATGAGCGGATTGATTCTGAAGACACTTTGGGTGATTGTTCACCGCCTTTCTTTGATGTGGAGGTTGATATTAATTCATCTGCTTATGTTGTGAAAGAAGCCACTGACCGACATGAAGCAAAAGCTAGGAGGGCAAAAGATTTGAAGGGGAGAAAAAAGAGGGGTTCTGAAAGCAACATAAAGTCAAGTTGTGATGTAAAAACAAATGAAGCAAAAATGAGCGAGAATATAGCTAGATTTAATAGTTTGAATGATGAGAGAGTGCCAGCAACTTGTGATCGGAGATCTGGCAAAATGAAAAATTCTGCCTCAGATGAAAGACAGAAAGCTAGGAAGGCTGCTCCAGTAATTCCAGAACCATTAGAAAAGGGAAGACATTTAAACATGTTTGAGGAAAAGCACATGAAGGAATCCAGGTCATCTCAAGAATCAGATCAAAGTATTGGAGTTGGAACATGGAAAGAAGCAACTGATTTTTTTGAATTGGTGGGAACAGAAGAATCTCAGAAGTTAATTCATCCCATAAACCATACCGAGAGTTTGGTGCAAGATGCCAGAACATTTGAGCATTGGAGGAAAGAAGGAGAAGCATCTAATGTCCAAGAAGAATGCAAAAAGGTAAAAGCAATTCTAGAAAGTTATCAGCCTGACGAATACAAGAAGAAATCTAAAGCAGCAAGAGGGGATCACGAACAGGGAAAAACCATTAGGAGATCTAAATCATCGAATGTGGAATGCAGGCTGAGAGAGCCTGCGAGGAATGACGAATTTACTGAAATTTTTGAGCTTGAAAAGAGTGAGAAGGAGATAAGAATGGCCCAGCAACATGGAAAAACTGAAAAGAAAGCAACTAAAGGCAATCAAGTGGAAGGCGAGATATCAAAAGAAGTTGATGGGCAAGAACCAAGCGAAGTTCTGTTCAGCTTGAAGCTTGAAGAAAATGAAAAGAAACTAAAACAAAATGGAGAACAACAACTGGGTGTGAAAAAGCACAAGCAGTCTCAAATAATGAAAGAAAGTCAAAATATTCAAAGAGAAGCTTTTACTCCTGAAGCAGCAGAGGGTAAGGAAAGAGCCCAAGATTCTGAGGAGCTTGAGAAAATTAAAGGAAGATCAAATGAAGCTATTAAGCTGGATAAGCCAGAAGAAAATGTAACTTGCAAAAGAGAAAATGAAATCATCTCCAAACAACAGATACAAAACAGAAGTGGACTCAAAGAGGCACGTGAATGTGGAGAAAATGAGAAAAGCCAAAAAGGTTCTTTTAAAAACAAAAAAGGTGGTGAAGACCCAAAACACGCTCATGGGGAAGTAGAGAATGAAAAGAGGCTTAGAGAAGAAGACTTTGAACCAGGTTTGAACAAGCCAAAAACTAAAGAGGCATTTGACCGGGGGGTAAATGAGGCATGCGTAGAAGATCAAAGTAAAGGAAAATTTAGAGTGGTTTCTGATGAGTACGAAAAAGGAGATAGACTTGAAGAGCTAGAAAGACGTAGTGGAAATGAGGCTCAGATGAAACAAGAAACTGAGAGTTTTTCAAACCAAACATCTGACAGCGATGGAACTTTAGGTATATCAAATGAGAATGGTCACTCCGGGCAATCTGAGAAGGTACTCTTAGTTGCTAGTGGGAGTGAAAAAGATGAGGGGTTTGATATAGCTTTGGAGCAAATGGAAGTGAATAGAGAAGGTACGAGCATGAAGTTTGCTAAAGAAACCAACGGGACATGGAAAGCACTGCGTGGTGAAAATCTCATGGCAGCTCATTCATCCACCATTCATGAAGAAAATATTCGAAAACCAGGGGTATCTCTAGAATCTGTTGCTGATCATGAGACTGCAGAAGCTAGAACAGACTGCAAGGCTGGTGGAAGGAAAGTGGAAGAAGTAGGGGTTGAAAAATTAAGAGCTAGTGGGAATGTAACATTCTTTGAAATGTCCCAAGGAAAAGAAGAGGGTTCTGGGACACAATCAGGAAATGTGGATTGGAGCGTGAGAAACACTGCTGATCTTTGTTTTAGCAGTGAACAGGCATGCTCTGAGAGAGCTAAGACAGTCCCTCAAATGGAATTTGATTCTAGAAGTCAAGAGAGGAAAATTGGTCATGAATGGGGTGAGAGTAGAACGATTCAACATCATGTGAATGTTGCACTGAACCAGGAAGGAAGCAGGAACCTGAAGTCGTCAAGCCAAGTAAACTCATGTGATGATTACAGAAAGAACACAACAGTGGATGAACCTACTGCAGTTCAAGAAGTAAATGTTCACAACACTTCCCAGAGGTCTTGTGCAGCACATTCCACAAAAAGCAAAGAGAAGTCTGTTGGCGAAAGTCCTGCCTCAGTAGATAAAGATGATGAAAAGCAAAAAATAGAAAGAGAGTTGGAAAAAGAACGTCTCAGAAAGATAGAAGAGTTGGAGAGAGAGAGGGAAAGACAGAAAGATAGAATGGCTGTTGACAGAGCAATGCTGGAGGCTGAGAGGGAAAGGGAAAGAGAAAAAGATAGGGCGGCTGTTGATAGAGCAACTTTTGAGGCTCGTGATAGAGCATATGCTGAAGGTCGCGAACGAGCAGAAAGGGCTGCGTTTGATAGAGCAACAGCTGAAGCCCGACAAAGAGCACTGGCTGAGGCCAGGGAAAGACTTGAAAAGGCTTGTGCTGAGGCTAGAGACAAATCGTACACGGATAAGGCAACTGCAGAAGCCAGATTGAAGGCAGAACGCGCTGCTGTAGAAAGAGCAACTGCAGAGGCTCGAGAGCGTGCAATGGAAAAAGTAAAGGTTGAGAGAGCTGCATTTGGGTCCAGAGAACGATTAGAGAGATCTGTATCTGATAAATTTGGTATTTCTTCCAGAAATGATGGAAGACAGGGCTCATCCTCAGTAAGTATCCTCTTAACTCCTGTAAGTGATTAAATTGCGTAATAGCCTACTGAATTTCTAATTAATGGAATTGCAGGATATGCTGGATTCACAGTTTCATAACTTTAGCTCTGCCACCGGGTCCAGATATCCGTATTCAGTTAATGGTGGTATGTGATCTGTAACACCTCTGCAGTGCTTTATTATAAACTGCTAATGAATGTTTTAATGTTTCCACTTGATACAGTACTAACCAGATATTGTCTTTGCTTGTAGCTTCCTCTTTTTCCGGGAGATCAGAAGAAGGAGAATCAGCGCAGAGATGTAGAGCTAGACTGGAGAGGTGTCGTCGAACAGCTGACCGTGCAGTAAGATCTCCAATCTTGTGATATTTTTGGCATGTAAATTGTACTTGTAATAAAATGATCATAACATGAGTTTTATGGAAATATTAGGCAAAAGCTTTGGAAGAAAAGAACATGCGTGACCTTCAAGCTCAGAAGGAGCAAGCTGAGAGAACTGTAACCATCTATCTATACATCTGTTCTTTAAAGTTTATGCGTTGTTGTCCATGTTTCATTGGTTGTTGATTCTTTTGCTCTTGGCAGAAATTAGCAGAGACTCTGGATACTGAAGTCAGGAGGTGGTCAAGTGGAAAAGAAGGAAACCTGCGTGCATTGCTTTCAACCCTGCAATATGTAGGTGTTCCTATGCTGAAATTCTGAAATAATTTTGCATATGCTTCTCCTCTCTTCCCTTACCCCCAACTTCTATATTGCTCACACTATTTAAAGGTCCAATGAATTAGTCTTCAACAAATGAATTTTAATCAACTGGTTGCTTGATCCTGATTCCTGATATTCAGGACTCCCTCATGCCCCCTCTTTTTATTTTTTCCTGTTTGAGACCTTTGTCGGTTCTTATCCTGAATATTAGTTAAGGGAAGACTATACACGGCTTCTTTTCTGATTTTTCTACTTTGTCAGATCCTTGGGCCTGACAGTGGGTGGCAGCCAATCCATCTCACGGAGGTTATTACTTCTGCTGCTGTAAAGAAAGCTTACAGGAAGGCCACTCTTTGCGTCCATCCTGACAAATTACAGCAACGTGGAGCAAGTATTCAACACAAATACATATGTGAAAAAGTCTTCGATCTCTTAAAGGTTTGTTTGGCATGCCGTCTTTCACATATTTTTTTGATCTATTTTAACCATGTGCATATGCAATTTGGTTGTGGTACTATTTTAACCATGTGTATTATAATACTTAATCTGCCTGAAATCCATAAAAATATACTATTATAATTTACCCCCACCCACCCAAAAGAAAGGGTATTATAATACTACCTTGGTCCGTACTCATTCCTTGTATTCAGGCTATCGGTAGATAAAAAACACCACTCATTTTTGTGTATACTTGTCTAGTTTGACTGAATCCAATTGATTCAGTACTCTTCAACGAGTTTTCCGGATGATAAAACAACATCTGAAACTTATTTATTATTAGCCATTATCTCCTGCGTCTCATTTTGGCATTATTTCATGTCATTTTTTTCAGGATGCGTGGAGCAAATTCAACTCCGAAGAAAGATAGTGCACCCTGTTATGTTTCTGAATTGTCCCCCTTTTCAAGCTAGTGGTTCTCTAATGGATGGGGCAACCCACAGTTGATTAACTCAGTAATTATTTTATCACAGTCCCACGTTCTCTAATAATATTTCTTAAATTTTTAATGTAAGAAAATATTAATCCCATGCGAGGCAAGAAATTCAAGTAAATAGATAGATAGAGAAAGCATATATGACCCGGTTTCATTTCAATCTGCGCGAAACATTGTAATCTTTATGGATGTTACCGAATAGTTTAGTTAGACAAAATTGTCGACCATTCCTTTGACCCTTTTTTTATCCTCGCTGAACTGAGACATTAACTAACTGCTGAGTGAATGGTGCTACTTACATCTGCTAGTGTTTATGTTTAATAACTCACAATCATAAACTAACGATTGGCAAACTTTTATTGCACAATATGTCATATTTGGCAAAAATAAGTTTGAACTACTAGTTTACAAGTTAGTGGATAGTTTGTAGCTTCACAGTGCTCAAAACGATCCCTAATCTCCAGGAGATAATTGCTGACCTTGAGAAAAAAATCCAACTCCATACCAGGTTACTCTTTTCAAAATGAATTTTGGGTCATCCAAAGAAAATCAAGTTAGGTTCCTTATCTTTCGGTAGAGTTTCATAGTGCACCTTTGAGGTTAGTTGAAAACCTTTATTGGATTGGCATATGAAGTATAAAGTGCATGAGTATGTCAACTTGTGGTGCTAATCAGAGACAAAAGCACTTAGATATGTCCCCTGCTGCTTTGTTACAACTTTAAATAATGTTCCAGATTTGGTCTGGCAAGATACTTTAATAGTAATTGGAACATTGTCAGTGGACAAAAGTGTTAAATAAAGATTTGTAAGTACAGTCATTTTATTGTTCTGATTGAAAAATCCTACTGGCTAACACAGCAAGAATGCTGAAGAATGAAGATCCTTTTTTTTTTTTTTAGGACTTTTGAAAGAAATTATTCATCCTTCCTTCATATTATAGTCTTTACTGCTTACTTATTAGTCACAAAAAAGATGTCAAATAATTTGTAGTATTTTGATAAATAAGTGATCAAACACTTCAAAATTTGAAGGGAGTCCTGTTAAGGAAATACAGGAAAATTTCTTAAAAGGATCTAATATTTAGAGACAGAATAAAAGTAATTACTAACACATACAATAATATAACTTTTAGTTTTGTGTGATTTTTTGTCTCTACCAATCTGTGATTTTTACTTGTGAAGCTTAGAACGGGAATAACCAAGGCAACAAGGGGACTGGGGAGATAGTTAAATGAACATGGGAATTGTGTGCATAACAAAACTGCAACAACCAACTAAAAAAAAGTCTTAACCAACTAAGGGAAGTCGACTAAATGGATTAAAGTAGCCAAAATGTTCATTGCTAGTTTGCTACACAATTTTTCTTTTTTAAATATTCCTAAAAAAACGTTTTTTGAAATAATAATAACTGTATTTTGTATCTACCATGACCATCTACCAATGTGGTCAAATATGTACAACACAAAACCCAACAATATAGAAAAAAATGGGTCCAAATAGGTGGTAGGAAAGTTTTATAAAAACAAATTGTCTGCAGTCGCATAAATAGCTATAGTAGCTACTCCTTATCAATAAAAAATGGAAAGCTATAGCAGTAGTTAAAAACCTTTTAAAAAAAGTAGTTAAAAATAAAATCGTTATACATCTTTGGTCAGTTGAATGGTTAATAGTTAATATGTAAATTTAGGTTACTAACTTGCACCTTAATAATTTTAAGTGGGTGTAGCTTGTTTACTTGCACCTTAATGTTTTGGGACTGAGTGTAAGTTAGCAACCTCCAATAATTAATAAGTACATTTTTGTTTACCTTCACAAATGAGTCCACCTTTCCTTAAAGGCTTAAACTCATTTAGATGGATTTAATTTTGACTATTTCAATCTACAACGTCATCATTAACAAGTCTTAGTTTCTGTCAAACAATTTTTTTTTTAACAATTCTCGTTAAATAACATATATGAACAGGTCTTGGTCGTTTAGAATATTCACAAATTGCAATTAGAAGTAATCAAGACCAAGTCATTAAAACATTATATATTTTAATTGTATCATCGTTCTAGGCTTCCAGCTGATCTTGTCCACTCTCATAAATTTATTCGAATGTTTCATTTAATTTGAAGGCAATACAAACAATGACAGATGTTTTTTTTTTTAGGAGAACAATAGCAGATGTTGTTGAGTCTTGGGGGCAATTTGACTGAGAAAATCAAGATTGGTATACAACAAAAAAACAGAAATGTCATTTTCATCTTAATAAATAAATAGAAAGAACGAGATACAACTTTTTATGGTACCTTCGTGGCAATGGATATATAGCTCACAAATTCATTGCATATATAATATTATTGAAAAAAATTGTGAGGAAGGTTGATAAAGTCAACATAATTAAGGAATATACTAAACATTCAAACATGTAGCATTATTGAGAATAGAAAGACCACTAGGGTCCAAACTACTAGCAACCCAAACCTGACCTTGTAGATGCATATATAAAGCCATCCATTATGCTATTCTTCTCCAAGTTTAACTCCTCAACAATCCTCACCAAACATTTTCTCTTCACCTCTTCACACACTTAATATTTCTATCAAAATCTCATCTTTCACACAAAAAAGTTTAGGGTTCAGCCATGTTTAGATCCATGACAACTCGGAGAGGCCTTGGAAAAGGGAGATATGAGAGATTAGGGAAAGAATCTGCGACCACAACACTTTTGCATGATGAGTTCAAGAGAAGTACAAGCATGCCTATTAGAGCATCCAATACTTCAAGAAAAATGACTCTAGGTTCAACTTTTGGGGAAATAAACCTACAAAGAAACCCTACAAAGAAGGCTAATAATAATAGTAGCAAGAAGAGTCATCCACTTCTCAACTTCTTGGATTTTCGTAGGAAAAAGAAAACAACTGCTAGGCCTGAATTTGCTAGGTATATTGAGTATCTTAAGGAAGGAGGCATGTGGGATTTGAATTCCAATAAACCAGTTATCTATTACAAGTGATACAGCTTGATTGCTTTGGATTAATTTAATTTTTGTACACTGAATATTGTTGGTATTGTAAGAAATTAGTCTTGGATTCTCAAGTCTAGCTAGTACACCCTAAAAAGAGGTGCAAGATTGGTACCTTTGTTATTAATATCATTCATCAATTTGATTCAATTGCAAACATACTCAAGTTCATCAGTATGGTTTCATTAGTTTTATTATGTTCTCTCTTTGATGGAATTAAGTACAGATTAAACTAGACAAGATGAAAGTAACTTCTAATTATGCATTTTTTAAAAATGAGTATTATATTAGTTTTTGTTATGAAAAGACCAATAATTTATTATATTAAAGAAAAACGACCCAAGGTACAAGGAGTGCCAAGGATAAACAATACAATTAGAAGTCGTCCAAAACATAAAAAAATCTCAAAAGCAATATAAAATGACACTCAAGCCAATGATCTCAAACACATAGTATGACGTGTAACTATTGATGAAGTTCAAACATGAATACAATGACATGAATTTTAATTTTTAAGCCACCACCAATATTACAAGTTAATAGTTTCTACAATGTTACTCAAGACAAGTTATTTATCTTGAAAGATAAAGATATTTCGAGCTTTTCAAATAGCTCAGAGACTAGCCATCCAAATGCATCACTTCATGATGCACCTTATGAGAAAAACATAAACCACCAAAAGATTAAGCTTGTTTCAACATGCTATTTGACATTGCACTACTAACACCAACCAATTACTCCTTCTATTCCAAAACACAAGTGAATTTTTTTTAAACGTGGACTATTCACATAACCAATTTTAACCATATTTTTTAACTAATATATAAATATAAATGTTAGCATGTAAGATATTATTCAATTTGTCACGATAAATATTTTCAAAATATTAAAATTTTATAATGTTTTACTATAGACAATTAAAGATATTAACGGTCAAAATTGTGTATTGACATGCGTAAATCAGTTGACCGTGATATGTATTTAGAATTGGAGGGAATAAAAATTCAATTCCAAACATTACCAAAAAAATTCATAGTCAACAAATAAATGTTGAGAAGATTAAAATAATCAATAACTATTAACACATTGTAAATAGAGACCTTCTATATGTCAATATATTCTTCTGAAAGAGCTTTACCTCCCATTGAAATAACTTTCACACAAAGAGAGACCTTCAATATATATCTATTTTGCAATAAACTCGTTCTTTTATTGAGTGAAATCCATGTGGATCTCGTCACTTTATATGTTACCCATTTCTAAAGTATGAGACCGCATAAATTTTATCTAATAAAAAAATGAGTAGAGAGAACGTTCATAACACTTCCCTCTAATGTTTTGATTTGTATTTATAGATATCAATCATGTGCAGTGATCAAAATATATTGAGATGGATTTCAAATTGTGAGAGAATAGATGCACATGATCATCTTCACCGCCACTCTCTCCTAAAATACTAATTCTTTTTATTTTCAATTCTCTCTGGTATCAAGTAGACTAATTTAACTTCTTTTAAAAAAAACTCCTTTTTTACACTTCAGTAATTTTTTCCTTTACTAAATTTTTTTAAAATATTTTGGGGTATGTAATTTTTTTTTGAACTCGTTTAATGTCACACTAAACAGAACTAACTTCTAAATACCTTGATATTAAACATTCAAACCAACTCTAATAAATATCTAACTATGTCACAACCGTAATGTTGTTTTTATTTAAATAAACCAAAGACTATTTATTACTACGATGATATATGTTATTTGAACAACAATTTATAGGATAATTATGGTGCAACAAAAATTATAATATATGTATTGACACGAATACAACAACAATAAAAAGAGAGTCCTGTCAAAAAAAATAAAATAAAAAGAGAGTAAAATCACAATGAGAGGACAAGAGAAAGATAGTTGAGTTTTGCTAGAAGACACATTTTATGAAAGTGTCTTTTAGGAAGTTATTCTATGAACATTTGTTAAAAGACACCAACTAATTTTTATGAAGGTGTCTTTTAGCAAAATTATAACTAAAAAGTGGAAATCACACCCTGAGGTGTGAGTTGCTAAAAGACACCTTCATGGGTGGCTTCTAGCAAAAACCAAGATAGTTATCTAAAAAATTGTAATAAAATAGTTGTACAAATATATATATTTTTTAAAATAACTGTACAGTTATTATTTCTTTATTATTGTTTTTTTAAAGAATTATTTCTCTGTTACTATAAATATTATTTCTCAAAAGTTATCCTAAAACGATAAAATAGTTTCTTCGTTGCAAACTTTACTTGGATTTACTAAAGCAGACCCCTAATATGGACAACCAATTGCTATTTCTTCCAAGTTCTAACAACCGTGATATCAACCCTTTGGTTGGTATAAAATATAGATTCACACTTCGATTTCACCTACGCTACTTGGACAAAATGCATAACCTAGATCGGTTCAGCTAATGAAATCAAATAGTCATCACAAGAAAAGCAAGTTTAATAGAAATCAAAGGATGACTTTATGTTAAAGAAAGAAGACTCCCTCAAAAAAAAAGTTAAAGAAAGAAGAGCTCGAGCAAATGTGCCCCCGACAACCTACCCCCTCCTCACGACTCTTCCTGTTATAGTTGTTGTTTTGTCCCCTTTCTAAGGCACCTTCACACTCCCATTTTTCTTTATATGCCAGAAATCAATTCAAACACTGTGATAATTATACATATAATACTTACTATTTTTCTTGTTGAGTATTATATTGACTACAAATTCACCTCCTAAAATGAAGAAGTAGATAATTTAATCCGTCTTTTTTTTTTTTAATAGCAAAACATATATAAGAGAAAGGAATATAAACTGGTACAAAATACACCAAAAGTCGTCCGAAGACGCCCCGAAGAAACACCCCCAAGATAGATCCCTAGCCCCACAACCGAGCTAAGAGAAACACCCCAAAGGCACCACCAAAACAACAACATCAAAAGAAAAAGAAAACAACACCAAGAAGAGGCCACCCTAAAGCAAAAGCCACATCAACTAAACACCTGCAAGGACTCTATCCACCAAAGGCTCCTCTCGGAGAGCGCCACAAAAAAAAAATAAGGTCATTCTAAGACGCTCAGATGGTCCAAATAACAACATGTCAAACCAGAAGCAGACCTAACCTAACTCTCTTCCCTCTCCTAAGCCCGTAAAAGACTGGAGTTGTTGGGCTAGACCAATTAGGGTCACAAAGTCCCACCCCAACCACCTAGACACTTGATACCACACCAGAAGGATATAGGGACATGAAAGGAACATGTGCACCGACGACTCAAACGACACCCCAAACCCCAGTCCGGAAGCAGGACACCACGCCTAACAAGGTTGAGGCTAGTAGGAATCCTATCAAGAATAAGCTGCCAAGAGAAGACATTCACTTTCGATGGGGTCCACGACTTCTAAACCTGAGAAACCGCCTACAAGATATCTCCCTCAGGGGCCCTCATAGCTGGCAAACCTTTTAAAAGATGAGTATATGCCAACTTCATCGAGTACTGACCGTCAGGACTGGGTCGAAGACCATACATCCTCCTTATCCACACGGGATTGCCTAGACGCAACAACAAACAACTTATTAATCATATTAATCTCCCAAACAAACAGAGATCTCCTCCACCTAAGGTCACAAACTCCCGATATTATTGCACATGATAAATGAAGTGAAATTGATTAAAAAAAATGAAAAATAAATTATGTCCTTGTTGTATCAATGACGCACTTCGTGAGGCATGGACTTGCCCATACATGCCACGAGCACCCCCCATGGGCCACACACATAAGAAGAACTAGAAGAATCAACTAAAATAAATAAAAAAAAAAAAAACTAAGAATAGAGTAGAAGAAAACAAAACAGATCTCTCTATCTAACCTAAAAGAAAAGCGGAGAAGTTGCCACCAAATTCCCCTCCCAAAAAAAATAAAAATTAGGGTGGGGAATAAAAGAGAGAGATAGTTGTTGTGGTTGCGTTTTGTTGAAGATTTATATTCCACAGGTGTGGGAACCATTTTCGCTCACAAACAAAATATTATGCTTTTTCCCTAGTCCTTTTCCACTCCTTCTTCTTCCCCACGCAACCACAAGGTTTTTATTTTCTTATTCCCCAATTCTAAATAATATTGCAAATTCTCTTTTCGTTTCTCATTCCGCACGAATTCATCTTAGGTTCAGAAATTACCGATTTCGATTTCAATTTTCTATATTTCTTTAGCTTTTCGATACAATTTATGATAATATCATACATTTTCAATTGCATTCCGTTTTCATTTTCCTTTTCTTCTTCTTCTTCTGTTTTTTTTTTTTTTTGGAAATTAATCACAAAATTATGATTTCTTTCTGTTAGGTGTATTCGGTTAGGGTTATGCGTTTTCTCTAATATTTTTTGTTTCCTCAATTTGTATTTGTTTAGGTATATAATGTTAATTTTTGTCAATTTAAATCATGATTTACTGTTGTATTTGTATTTGTGATTTTTGCATAATTGTATTTAATTAGCTTTGGTGTATGATTCTTATTTATTTACTCAATTTTTTTAACATTTATGTGTAATTTTGATTTGTTTTTTGTGCAGTTATGCCGACTTTTACTGCTATAGCATTTGATAGGTTAATAGAGCCCGGAGGTTCGAGGCCGGGTCAAAAATCTGCTTCCACCTCGGTGCCGATTCCTAATTCGAAGAAGCTCGAGAGGAGGAGCAGTGAACCAACTGCAACGCCTAGAAAGAAGCCGCCTACTCGACCTCAATTAAAGCCGTCACTCTATGCCACTCCTGAGGTGACGCCGCTTCCAGATTCTCCGCTTCAGGATTCAACTTCCTCGTTCCCGCCTTCTCCTTACATCATTAATCACAAACGCCGTGGGCCGCGCTTACTGAAGAGTTTCTCAGAGGCCAATGTACAGGCTAAGCAGGAGGTTTGTGAAGAAGGAAATGTTAGTGGTAAGAGCTCTGATACTGTGGTTTCTAGTTTGGCTGGTGATCTCCAAGTTACTTGTGTGAACCCTGAGCCTCTTAAGGAGGAGCAAGATAATGGGGTACAAGATACCAAAGTAAGTATCAGCAATGGTGGCGATGTTGGGCATGAGAACAAAGAAAATGGAAGTAGTAGTGATCCTAATGGAAAGCATGTGGAAAAGCTAGTGGCGTTGAATTTGGAAAGAGATGGTGAGAGTGAGGACTTTTATGATCCACGTGATACTATGAGTAGTATGAGTTTCACAAGTTACACGGATGGGGAGGATAATACAGGCACAGAACGCTCTGCGAAATATAGCACCGCTGCAGAGTTTTTTGACGCTTGGGAAGGTAAATTGAACCAGGTTAACTGTGTACTAGTTCTTTGCAATTATGCATGTGGACAAACCATAGGAATGTGTTCTTCCATAGAGTTTGTAGTTCGGCACGATGTTAAGACCATTTAGCTTTTCATTTTATTATTTTAATTTTTTGGTCATTTTTCTCATATTTTCTGGATGTATCAATTATGATTGTTGTTGCAGCATTGATAACAGAATATCCTAAATTTGCCATTGATTTATCAGTTTCAATACATATTTCATATAATTATGATAAAGCAAAGGAAAAAAGGATATCTGGATTTTTGGGAATATTTTATCTAATAGATTAGCTTACTTGGATCTTTTTTTACTTCCTGTAGAACTCTCTTCTGATGGTGGCACTCAAGGTTCTCTACGTCTACGTGATGTTGATGCTGAATTGCGTGAAATAAGGTTGAGTCTATTGATGGAGATAGAGAAGCGAAAGCAAATTGAAGAATCAATTAAAAGCATGCAAAGCCAGTGGGAGAGAATCAGAGAAGGGTTATCTTCTGTTGGAATTGTTTTACCTGCAGATCTTACTGCTGTTGCAGAAGGTGGGCAGCTAGATTCTGATCCTGTGGATGATCTATGTCAGCAGGTTTACATTGCTAGGTTCATATCAAACGCCATTGGAAGAGGAACTGCTAGGGCTGAGGCAGAGACAGAGATGAAAACCCAATTAGACTCGAAGAACTTTGAGATTTCTCGACTATTGGAACGCCTTCATTATTATGAGACCATGAATAGGGAGATGTCTCAGAGGAACCAGGAGGCAGTAGGTGAGATTCATATGAATTGCATTTAATCTTCGTCAACTTTTAACTCGATATATATAAAGACACACACACACACATGTTTTCAATGTGTCATAAATACATTTATGTATCTCCTAGCTAGGACGGGTTTATTTATCATTTTACTTTTCCAACGAAAATTCCCATTATTATGCATTTAAAATGACACAAGCATACTTGTTCAAGAGTTATAAACACCGGGTGGCACTGAGTATCAGGGTTATGGTATTTGAAAATGACACAAGCATACTTGTTCAAGAGTTACAAACACCGCGTGGCACTGAGTATCAGGATTATGGTAATTGACGGTTTGGTAATTTCATTATTACAGAATCAGCATTGTCTGTCCATGGGTAGGGCCAATGTTTGGTTATGTAAATAATATGTAATATACTATGTTAATTGGGCTTAAAATCCACTACAAAACTATACCCCTCAACTCCACCAAAGAGGTTATTCAAAGAAAAGAAGTTAAAATCCATTATTTATTATGAAATGAAGATATATTAAATAGTTATGATTATACGAGCTCATAAGTTGATACTTGTATGCAGTCTTATTGCAATCATAGACCAAATGACAAACCATATATCTTCCACCATTTATCATTTATTGTTTAGTTTTTTGTGGATTTGAACTTGGTAATAATACTTGTGAAGTATGACATGTACTATAATCGCAAGGTATGCATTTGAAAGGACTTTGACTCTTTACAAGTGCTTCAATTCTGAAGTTTCTTTAGAGCATTAACATGTATTTTATTTTTCTAAATATTTTGGCTTCCATATCCTTTTTCCTTCTGTTCTTTGTTTTAGGTTCATGTAACAACACATTTGTAGGAGCAGTGTTTATTTGCTTACTAGTATTTACCATTTACCTATCATATCATGTTAGGCTAGATCATGATTTGAACATAATTTTAGTGGGTCAATCCACAGATTTTAAATTCTCTAGGATATGTAATTAGCTGTTGCCTATGATATTTTTACGCAAGCGATATTCTGTTTTCTGTTGGTACCTTGTTTGCTTCCTAAATATATGTCCTAGTTTATTTTTAGCCTACTTTGCTCCACTTCTTCTCATTTATGTCATTTTCTGTCATATTTAGAGACGGCAAGGCGTGAGAGACAAAGAAGGTCTAGGAGGCAGAAATGGATTTGGGGCTCTATTACTACTGCCATTGTACTTGGTACTACAGCAATAGCATGGTCATATCTCCCATCAAGTAAAGGATCAATATCTACAGACCATGATGAGGTTTCCGAACACGATGACGGAGCCAACTAATATTTTCCACCAACACTAACTTTGCATAGTTATGGTAGGAGAGGAGAATAAAAGTTTTACATGCTACTATGTGGCTTACAAATCTCATACTTGATCAATTACAATTTTGCGGCATTTTGAGTATGTGCATAAATATTGGGCCGTTCAGTACGATTACTTTGCCTTCCACTGCAAGTCTAGATGGTTGATTAGTAAAATGGTACAGTCCATGTTGATAAGATAAATACCATATAGTTTTGTTCTTACTGATTCTTGCGAGTTGAATAAGTATTTACAGCTGATACATTTCACAGAGCGTGGTATAGATTCTTTATGCTTGATCCTCCAAGCATTCTAATACATGAGAAGAAATTTGATACTTGATGTTGTTTGATAAATGAAATCTGTTCAAGCTATGATGCATGCACAACCTGGTAGAATTCTGGTTTCTAATCTGGTGTGCTTGTGTCACTTTCAGTTGGCTCGGTTCCCTGATGATAAAGTAATTTGTTAACTCTGGAAGTATAACCATGTTTGTGAAGCATGGTTATGGCTCGTTTCAATGAAATCAAATGCGGCTGATTGTAATATTTTTATGGGTCATGTTAACCAGTGCCCCAGGGGCACTAGTTAAGGAAGTAAAAATAGAATATTTCCTTAAAAAACCACTTTTTAACTTTTTTCATAAAATTATTTATGAAGTATATGTTTTGCTGCTGTAGCAAATAACCTTATTTTTTGGCCGTGTTTATGGATGTGAAATTGGGAAAATTTTCATGGTTAAGTTTTTTTTCTTTAACTTTTGAGGCATCATGTTTTATCCCTTCAGTCGGAAAAGCCTCTTCATTTTTATACGATTTGGTCGGTTTTTCTTTAGCAATTTCATCAATGCAATTTTCGTAAGTTCTGCTTCTTGTCTTGTATTTGAAACTTGCAATAGAACTTTTTTGGCTTTTACTAATTGACCTTGCATAACTAACCACCTTGGTGACTCTGCATTGTTAAAATACCAAAAGCTACAACAAGGGAAGGAAAAGCTGCAATTCCAAGCATTAATCTTCAACCAGTGTCAAACTCAAACACTTTCCCAAAAAATAGCTTGATATATAATACAATAAGATTCCAATACGGATACAAAGTTCAGACAATTAGGTTAGGAAACCTCTTGATGAAGTAGAAGAAATTTCAACTGAATAAACCGGTGCTATCGAAAGAGAAAAACCAACACCACAAACACATCTTCCAACCATTAAACCATTGTAGTTTGGACAATACCTCATTAGAATTGCATCATTCACAGTATGAAGCTAAAAAGAATGTATGGCGATGACCAATATAATTAGAGGTTCTTTCGACCGTTAAGGATCCTACTAATGCACTTAGGTTTAAGACTCCTATTAGAACCCCTTGTAGCGGATTCCCAAGTTTTCCTTTATGAATAACATTGCTCCACTACACCGGTGTCTGAAACTAATCATGTATTGAATAGTTATGGTAAAAAATATGAGAAAATCATGTATTGAATAGTTATGGTAAAAAATATGAAAAATGATATTTGTAGAACCATTTTGAGACAACTGTTTCCCTCTCCCTCTATTTCATACTCAGGTTGTGTTATCTCTCTCTCAAAACCCTAATCTAGCTTCATTGTTTTTAAATTAAAGGCAACATTCTTATTGAAAGACAATAAAGTGTATGGACATATGAAGTTAGACAAATATTGTGAAGCATGTGAATAGTCTAATTTTTTTTGGGGGATGGTAGGGATAAAAAGGTGCAATGATTCTTACCAACATAGAAATCATGAGAATTGGGAGTTATGCTGACAAGGCACACTTGTCATTCTTGCAATAGAACAAAAGATATTTTTAAGAATTACCTCATCTTTAGGCCATGATTTTTTTATGACATTAGAAAATATTAGGAACTAAAAAATTGTACATTGTAATGATGAACTCCATGATTCCAAGACACTTTATTTATTTGTATACTTTCAAAACCAAAACAAACATAAACTTTCAAAACCAAAAACATATTCTAATTAAACACTTACGAAGAAAAACCACCCCAATAGTCAGTAGTTCTTGTGGATTTGGTACTCTTTATTGCAACGATATACTCGTAAACTTGCAAGCGTATCAATGATCAACTTATATTCTTCATGCTGAGTTGCATGCTATTTATTAGGGGTTTCTATTGCCTAAGGAGCTGAAATACCATGACATTACTTGTTTCACAGATTCTCTCCATTGTGTTGATATCCTCCTTGATTAAACACTAAATTTTCACAAATATGTTACTTCGATTCAAGCCATAAAAGACATCCTTCATCAAGATTGGTAAGTTCACATTGCTTACATCCTTTGAGAAGTAAATAGTTGTACATGCTTACATGCTTCCTAGCAAATAGTATATAAGTGTGAGCAAACAATCCAACATTGAATAAAAAAATGTTTTATTTTTTTTAGAAGGAAAAAATAGATTTGAACATTTTATAAGTGAAAGAATCCATAAACTTAATACATAAGGTTTTTGGTTAAAATGTGGTGTTCAACTCATTTATATGATTGTTCAAAGCAATGACAAATCCTCTCATGAGCTGGGTAGGCCACAACCCACCCGAAAAAATTAAAATATAAAAAACCATGAAACAATTTTACGATGGTTTTAATTTTCGCTTGTTTCAAATCTCTACAAAGTGGCGTGGTAAGACTTTTGTCAAGCTTATTCTTTGTTGTAAGAAAAAAGAAAAAAGACAAAGACTTCGAAAATAAATAAATACTACTTTTAAAAAACCGATGCTGTCAAAAATAAAAAAAAATTAGTTGATTGAATTGATTTAAACATTATCTTAGATAAACAACAGAAGTGTAGTAGTGGCACAATGGAGAACCTCCTTCTTCGTGCACCTTCAACTTCAACTCCAACTCTTCCTCCCACATTTCAAATTCAACTCTCTTTCTTCGCCGTTGGATTCACCACCCGAACCACTTTCCTACGTAACCGAACCGAATCAACGCCACATCTCTGTTGCCGAACCAAACACTCTCCCTCCAAAGCATTCCCAACCAAACAAGAGTTTTTTCTTCTTCAGCAACAAGTAGAAGAAGATGATCAAGAAATTGACGATGACACTTCCTTCTTATCCCTCAGCGTGAAACCGGACCGGAATTTGGGCTTGCTCGATGATTATGAGACTGAGGAACTCGGTTATGATTGTGGTCCTAACCACAAAAGCGGTTTGTTTTCAAATTCATTTACACTATTACCGTTAAACAAACTTGTTTTTTTGCAGTGGAAATTAGTTGTTAGTAATATGTTTTGGTATTTTTATAAAGTCAACAAAATATTTGTTACTTATATGAATCTATTGACAAACATTATACTGTTGGATATGACTTGTAGTTTATTGATAAGTAGGTACAGTTTAGGAGTAATGTTGTGAAATTGGATTGTGATTTATGTATGTCTGATTATTGACAAGTTGTACGATATAAAACCTTCATGTTTGTTTGATTCTGTGGTGACAAGAATTAATTTTGAGTTAATTGATTATGTAACATTGATTCTATGTAAAAGTGAGTTGAACGTAAATCGATTTATGTTTGGATATGATCTGTCCAGTGAGGATGGATGAGAGGCAAAGGTGGCGATAGTCTTCGCGGTGGGACGAAAGGTGCCTGTAGGAACGTTAGCACTCCAATGCTCAAGTCAGTAATGGATCTGAGGAAGAGTGTGTAAGAAGTGTGGTGAAAAGTGAATCGTACCTTAAGGGAGAAGCTAAGTCACCTTTATATAGGCTCGCGTGAGAATAACCGTCTCCTGGATATGTGGTGTGTGATTAGGGAGCGGTTAGAGGACACGTGTATGGTGAACGTTGCGCGAAGGTGTGCTCAAATGTGATGCGGTGTACTGTTGTTGGTGTGTTCCTTGAAGCGTTGTGCTTTAGTGCGGTGGACGTTTGGTCCACGTGTTGCTATGGGATTGGCCATTAGGCCAGTCCAGAATATGTGTAAAAGTTAGTTGAACAATAAATTTAAGTGTAAAGGTCAGTTCTAGAATCAAAAGCTACGAATCTTAGCTTCAAGCATAATCAATTTTGAAGGGAAAATCAATTCTACTTGAGAGTAACGAAACATGTCAAAATCAATTCTACATCTCTTGAATCAATTTTGGCTCTCCCAAAAGTGAAACCAAACATACACTAAGCTTTCATTGAAACCAAACATGTCACTCTGCACTCGGAGATGTAGGCACAATTGGCCGAATTCCATGATCAAATATCACATGTTCTCTGTTTGTGTTTTTCCGTAGTTTTTACTTTTGATCCGTGTTGCTTTTCTAATATAGCTAGATGTTGGGTTTCTTTGTTCAAGTTTTTATTAAGGGGGTAGGATTTGGAATTCAAAGGGTTTATGTTTTTGTATGCGTGATTGGAGAATTTGCTAGTTTTTGCCTTCTGTTGCATTGCTTATTATGTGTGTATCGAAATGTTATGCAGGATATGTGGCTTTACTTGGTAAACCAAATGTTGGGAAGAGTACACTGGCAAACCAAATTGTTGGCCAAAAGTTGTCAATAGTTACAGATAAACCTCAAACAACAAGGCATCGAGTTCTCTGTATATGTTCTGGCTCAGATTATCAGGTTTAATATTAAGTGCTGCCTTATTCTTCTGTTTGATTTTATCTTCAAATGCATTACGTTGAACCTCTCTCCCCTCGATTTCGTGCCTTCATTCCGTCAGTAATATCAGAGTTCAAATTTCTAATGCATGATCATACGCATAATCTGTATTGATTTTGTTCCAAAATAGATGTGATCTTCCTGAAATTGTGTTCATTGTTTTCCATATTTCAAAGAGTTTTATTAGCATCTCATCATGAGAACTTCTAAACCATGAAAAAGACATTATGGGCCCGTTTGTTTTAGATTTTAAAAAGATGGATTTTCCTTTGTATTTTAAAAAATGGATTTTTTTTTAAATTTACTCAAAAATAGTAAAATTTATTTTGAACTCATTCGATATAAGTTAAAAAAGAGATTTTGACATTCACTAACTTAAATATTCATTGTTCAAGCTTTTACATAGTAAAAATCACATACTTTTTCAAAATGACATCTTTCAAAGATGATTTTTATGAAAAGCTATTTGAAATAGCTTTTTTTTAGAGATTTTTTCAAAATTTTAGTATCCAAAAAAATTTATAACCAAATAATGAAATACTTAGAATTACATTTTAAAATAAACTATTCAAATGGATTTTTCATTTGAAGCTTTCCTTGAAAATTTCTTTGTTAAAAAAATTATAACAAAAATACATTACACTACCAAAATCTATTTTAAAAAAAGCTATAACAAACGGGCCCTATATATGCAATGCAGTTTTTTAAGTTATTATTCTAACTTGCCCATTTAGAGATTAATGATCTGATATCAAGATTTCAATTGAAAATGCTGTGCAGTAATATAAAGGAATATGGAAATTCAAATCGATAGGTAATTCTCTTAACATCTTGGAATTCGTTAGTTCAACCATTGGGTTCTAGGTAACCGAGTCTATTTGATTGTTATAATAGTTCTTTTTCATGAGGAATTAATAATAAACTCGTCATTGCTATGCATGTACAACAGCGTTTATGTTTTATCATCATTTATGTGACCTATGAATCTTTTGCAGATGGTACTTTATGATACTCCCGGTGTTCTACAAGAACAAAAGCACAAGTTAGACTCAATGATGATGCAAAATGTTCGCAGCGCTACAGTTAACGCTGATTGTGTGTTGATTCTCGTTGATGCATGTAAAGCGCCTGAAAATGTATGGTTTTTGGTTTACATGACTATTGCTTTCTTTCTCCTTTTTTCTGAATTGCTTTCTTTCTTTAGATTGACGAAGTGTTGGAAGAAGGCATAGGAGGCCACAAAGATAAACTCCCCATTCTATTGATTATGAACAAAAAGGATCTTATCAAACCTGGTGAAGTTGCAAAGAAACTTGAGGTTGGAATTCATTTATTAGTATTTAAGTGTTTATATTAGCATGTATAACTTATTCAACCGGTACAGACATGATTTTTCGTGTGTTTGCAGTGGTATACAAAATTTACTGATGTTGATGAGGTTATTCCAGTTAGTGCTAAGTACGGTCATGGGGTTGAAGATGTCAAGAACTGGATACTATCAAAGCTTCCTAACGGACCAGCTTATTTTCCAAAGGCATGTTTAAAGTCAAAATTTTGTTTCCCTTGTTTAAATGTCAATTGTTGCATTATCAGTCTCATTTCACTTATATTTAGAGATAAAAGAAGGAGTCCATTAGACACTGAAAGAACCATTTATTTTTCTATTACACTCCTGAATATGAAAAGAGTAATTGCATTTGAGTTTACAGTTTAAATTTAGAGTGAATTTTAGTCAAACCTGGCCAATACCCCTGGGCTTATATAGATGTTGAGTCACAAATACACATACTATTGATTACTTGATTTTAACAATACCAGTTAATTTGCTCATTGTGTAGAGATATGATATGAAAATAAAGATATTCAACCTTCATTGATCAAAATTTGTATATAAATCTTACTTCTTTGGAGTCATATTGTATTTTTTGAATTTGTCTATCATGTATAACCTAACCGCTTCATCATATTTTTTTTATCGACCTTTGAGCATGTAAATATGTGATATTGTCAACCACCTAATGACATAGAGATGCATTAATGTTATTGTGGACACTGGAGAAGGATTTCAGTGCATGTTGCAACCAGCGTGTAATCACACCTGTATCGTGATTTGTGAATGTAATATTTCCTGTACTGTCAGAACTGGAAAAAGAAAGCCTTCAAGTGACAGCGTACATTAGAAATGACACGCTCTTTAACGCTCTAATGGTACAAATAGTCATGTGCAGACACTGCACCAACAGACATGCTAATATCGAACATACCACAGCTATCACTATAACATGCTATCATCAATTGTTAATATTACAAGCACCTGAATATATCTTAGTTACGCTTCTGCATACTAGTTTCATTTATATGCATGCTATGCTTAGTTGCTTACCTTAATGTTGTTCCTGAATTCACAGGATATTGTGAGTGAACATCCAGAAAGATTTTTTGTAGCAGAAATTGTTAGAGAAAAGATATTTTTGCAATATCGAAATGAAATCCCCTATGTGTGTCAGGTATTCATTAAGTTCATTTATTATTTATAATTTGCTGTTAGCCACTTCCCTACTCCCCACCCTGCAAAAGGTTTACGAAAGCTAGAAAGAAATTCAAGGTGTAACTATTTTTGTCAAAAAAAAACTATTTTTCTTTTCATAGATACATTCACAATTTTTTTTTCTTGTTTCCAATTCTTCCAGGTGAATGTTATAAGCTATAAGGCTCGACCAAATGCTAAAGATTTTATACAGGTGGAGATTTTGGTTGAGAGAAACTCGCAGAAAATTATCATTATTGGAAAAGTATGTCACTTATATCAAAATTCAGTTGATTATTTGTGAACTTATTTTATTGACTGCAGGCTAGCGAAAAAACTGCCAACATATTATTATGATTCTGGCTTTGTAGCATTAGTTTTAAGGTTAATTTAACACCGATTTTGTTATCATTTAGTAATACCTACATGTATGTTGTGCTCAATTACTTCAGGAAGGAAAAACTTTAAAACTGCTTGCAACAGCTGCGCGTCTTGACGTTGAAGATTTTCTACAGAAGAAAGTATTTCTAGAGGTGCCCATTTACACTTTAACCTTGATCTCCATATTTTTTTTGTTTCATAAATTAATCACGAGCTTCAAGGGGTACTGTGGTACAATCGTCATCAACGCTGGTGTTTGAACTTTGAACAGATTAAAGTAAAAGTTAAAGAAAATTGGCGACAAGACGAAGGATTTCTTAAGCACTCTGGTTATGGAGGTCAAATAGGTATTCTATGATGAGCACGGGTGAGAGAAATTCGCCAGACTTGTATCATATTATGTAAGTTAAGGTCCTATCATATTATGAATAATCAAAACACGGACTGAAACTGGTTTTGGTGGACACTAACACCCTTCCTCTCTTTGCAGGTATGTGCAATGATCAATTTTGTTAAGCAAATCTTGTTAATGCTCTACAACAAGAGTGAAGATCGTATTCGAACACCAAACTGTCTCGAGTATGGGTTGATATCACATTATGATTCAAAATGTTCAAATGAGTTTATAAATCTTTTCACGTATAGTGGTGGTTACGGATTCATTTGATAGCTAGACATTTGTAAAAATTCTATTTTGAATGAGTCAAAATAAAATGCTTTAGCCCCTACAGCATTGTAGAAAGAATACAGTGCTAATGTTGTATCACACTTTCATCAAGTTTCATTTAATTTATCTTTAAGCCATTGGCGAATCACATGTAAAAGAAAACTTAACCAAATTCCAGCAGTCCCCAAAACAACAATGGTTCTGACCCACGGAGAGGATACACAAGCATCTAGCATAAAAGCATTCCATAGCCAATACCACAAGATAGAGCAAATGGACCCAATAACTGCTCCAACAACCACCTGGCTCACTGTATGAAGTTTCTGTGACACCCGCAGGTATGACTGGAAACATAGATAAATATGTGAATAAGACATTTGACATTTGATATCATGACAGTAAACTTAAAATTAAGAGATTGAGGTCATGGCACAAGGAACAAGCTGCATACTCTAGATAACAGATAAATCTAACAAGGGTTTTCTATAAACTGCTTCAACTACCAGAAATCATGCATTTCAACATTACATTGCAAACATGGATTACTTTGTGTTACTAGAGATACAATAGTTATCTATTTAGAGTGGAGGTACACCTCATGCAAGGTCAAAGAAAAACACTTACGTTTGAATTAACTAAGCATATCAAAAGAAGAATTCGGACTTGAACCCATTTACAATAGAAATTATATATAGACTTCAACTATAGACTTTACCTTAAAATGGCCATTTTAGACTTTAGCTAGCAGTTTCAATTGATAATGCTGTTTGTTTATTGGTAGTGGTACATATATATTGGTAATCTAGATATTCAAGTGTTACTAGTTACACCGTGTCAATGTAAGACGCAATACATGTTTAAATAGATTTTCTATAGCAGTGCCAACTTTTTTGTTGAAACAAAATTCTTGTGAAGAGGGAGCATACAAGATCGAAGTTATCTAAACACGATGCACCTAACATGCCAGTCCAAAATATCTTGGTTCTTAAGTGTAATATTGTCTGTCATGGATCACACGAAATAGAAGAAAGTGTGGTACCTTACAAATGAAACGGGAATAAAGGATGTACTAGTACACTAAATTGAAATACTATATGCTTACTAAATAAGACCCAAATGCCAAAGCCAGACCACTAATGGTGAGTTCATTTATTCTTAACAATTCAACACCTGCAGCATCATCACAGACACAAAATTAGGTCATGATTACTTAAAAAAATAACTGCACGTCTGCAAGTAGGTTTTCCTCTAACGTAAGTAGTTATTAAAGTGGAAAAATCAAGGTGAGAGAAATTACTTGACAATATGATAAAAATGACAGTAAAGAAGATGGATTGAGCATGTGAAGATGGCATTCCAGGGTCAGATTTCAGGGTTGAAGGTCTTTTCTGATGCAATATATGTTTGAGTGAAATAGAAAACATTGCATTTAAAATCGACCCTGCAGCAAACCATAATGCTTCTGCATCATGCCTCCAAATAATGAAAACACCAAAGAGGATAGTCACTATCCACTTGCTCTGTAAACAACGGCATCCTTCATTAGTCCATAAAACTTTCAAGATAAAAAGACAATCACACCATGTTAACTTAATCTCTATGAAGCACTAACACTGACACGACACAGACATGTCGACCCTTGTAATAATTTGAGAAATGGAATAATTGAATGTAACTACTTGTGTCAGTGTCAAACAATAATTTGTGTCAGACACCAGATATGTCTTCGATCTGAACTGTCTACTAAAGAAAAACAATCTAGATCGGTAGAAGCCAAGATAACATGTAGTGGTAACTTGGGAATGACATGGATTACAAACCAATTGATTAAGAGTTGATTCCACTTCTTGGAACAAAAACTTTGCCTGAAACTCAGATGATCTATCAACACAAGCTTCTTGTTTAAGCACTTTGGCATGTTCATCAGTCTTTCTGTCTCTGTATGGAGTTCTTATAAATCCATTCATTGAACTTGCCACCCAAAGTTTGAAAGGAATAAACCTACAAGTGAATGATCTTGAAGAAGATAAACGATAAATACAGAAAGTATTTTTCATGTATCTTTGTTTAAGAAGATTTGTCCCCAGAAATTTGTTAGATGGATTGTAGCAAAAGGTGGATGTTGCTGTCATCTGAAAGATAATTGCAGCATATAGTTTGAAAGAATCTCATGTACGGAAAAAGACATTAGTTAGTGATATAGGCTGAAACTTCCAATTTTTAGTTAAAAATTGAAACTAGTGTGTAGGTGGCAATGGTGTCTTTTGTTCTGACTTGTGTTGCTGTCCAATGCAATTGTTTATCTGTCATTATTTGCTATACAAGACAACCCTGATGAAAGTCGCATATTCATAAATAAAGTTGTATGGTATCTCACAAGATAAAGACAAGATAGTGCACTTTGAGCATTTTTGTCATTAATAACACCAAAATCATATGTGTATAAATTATTCTTTACTATTAAAGATAAAATATATAAAGCTAAACTATTTTTTCATCAATTGTAAGATGTTTTTGTGATAGAGTTCAAGAATCCATTCAAGCTTAAGAAGCTTTCGAGCTTTCTATTTATACAAGTTGATGATGGATCATAATATAACCGAGAAGTACCAGCATGTCATAACTAATTTTGACCGAGTCCTAACTAACTTTGACTTTAGTTTTGCACATTTAACATGAAATTGTATTGACTTATAGAGTATGTAAGAGCATCTCCAGCACTGTTTCATGCATAGTCCTTGAGGCAATAAGAACGTGTTCCTACTTATTGAAGAGGAATAATGTGGATGCCACTTTGGAGAACAGTTCTCCCTGGAGAACACCCAAGAACAAGGGAAAGCAGAAATAGTGGGGACCATAAAAATGCAAGTTAAAAAGGGAAAGCAGAAATTATGAATTATGGGACCTTAAAAAGTAATATAAGAACACAAATGTGGTTCTTTACATTGGAGTAGAAATGAGTGATAGTTCTTAAATCCTATGTGACATCCATGGGCCCACAAAAAATGGTTGAAGAACAAAATTTTGGTTCTAGCATTGTAGATGCTCTAAAAACTAAGTTGGTATGACGAACAATGATCCTTAACAGGTTATGATGATAACAAATTAGTCAAAGAGAAATGAAATTACTCTTGCAAAGGTAATTTTGCAAGAGGTGCCTTCACATGTATCCTTTGGCGTCTGAATCAAGTCCTTCCAAGCTTGTCTTCTAGCTTCTCCACTGCGGATGATTGATTCTCGATTATGATGACTTGGGTTGTTTTGTCAATGTTCTTGTGGAACTTGGCTTCTTGCCATGTTTTGAGTCTTTAGGCCTAGGTAATTTTTACCGAGGCCTCGCGGTGGATGTCAATGTTCTTGTTTGAACTCAAGAGGTGTACCACCTAAGCAGGGGGTGTATTCTTCACTCAAAGTGTTGACGTTTCTTGCTTCTGTTTGTACACTCCTCTAAACAATAGTGTACCTTCAAAAGGCACTCCGATGTTAGAATGGTGAAGCACCATTCAGAGAAAAAGGAAGTTTATCACGTGATACATAATACATCACAAACAAACGGTAGAGGGACAACCCTAACCATAGTAACCATTAGTTTAGTCTTCATGTCTCTCTTTCCGTTGGCTGATTTTAGATGCATAAACAAACTTGAGAGCATGGATAATAAACGGAACACAAAAACGTTGTTTTTTTTTTTTAAAAAATAAAAAGTCAACCAAATTTTAAGTTGGCAATTCACACAATACAGGAGGGTAGTGGGTTTAACCACTAATCATAGTGCAATCTTCGGTTTTGTTTCGTAAAAATTAGCATTTTTCTTCCTAAAAACATGACTTGCGTACTTTCAATGTTAATACTTCCTATTTGCTTACATTGTAGATTAATAAATTACATGTTATACCATATATGTAAAATGAATTTGCAAATATGTTATAGAATTATCATGTAGATTAGTGGTAGATGCAAATATATGTTATAATAGAGTACTATAAAGACAATTAAGGCTCATTATTCCAACACAGGATAGAACAACATTGCTGAAAAGAGGAAGCGATATGTTGGAGTTGGCATAGCGCATATAGCAGTGGTTAAGGATTCATTTGATATCTAAACATTCTTAATGAAAAATTGATGAAAATATATTTTGTCACAATTCTACTTTAGAATGATCAAAAATAAAATGCCCCAATTTCTTACATTTACAGCATGGTACAATGTTGATGATATAACACATTTTGATCAAGTTTCATTCTTCTTTAAGCCAATGGCGAACCACATGTAAAAGAAAACCTAAGCAAAGTACTGCAGATCCCAAAATAACAATGATTCTGACCCACAAAGAGGATACAAAAGCATCTAGCACAAATGCATTCCATAACCAATACCACAAGATAGAGAAAATTGACCCTACAACAGCTCCAACAACCACTTGGCTCACTGTATGAAGTTTTTGTGACACCCGCAGGTATGACTGAAAACAAAGAATAAGCATGAGAAGAAGAAACTTAGCAAACATATTATGTGCATTATATGGACAACAAACATATTTAAGAGTCCTGGGCCACCTACCACTCGAACCATACTAAGCGAATGCTAGTTTGTTAGTACATAATGTTAGTAGTTAGGATTTGAACTCTAGATCTCCTTTTGAAAGTCCTTTAGATGTCACCACTTGAGCGATATCTTGGGGACAATTGATAATTTTGTTTGTTTATCGTTATTAATATACTTTTAATCAAGATGTTCGATTCTGATACTAGTCACTTAGTGTCAATGCAAAACACGATACATTTTAGAGCATTTCAAACTTTTTTGCTGTAACAAAGTTCTTGTGAAGAGGGAGCTTTATATTCTCCCTGTATGAGATCAAATTAATGTAAACAACGGATGAGGTAGTAACTAAGACTATGATGGAAAGTTAAGGCAACCAATGTCATGAAGCACACAAAAAAGTAGAGAGTAAGGTACCACGCCAATGATACGAGAATAAAAGATATACCAGTCAATTAAATTGGACATATTGTATGCTTACCAAATAAGAACCAAATGCCAAAGCCAAGCAACTGCTGGTAATGGTGAGTGCATTGATACTTAACAATTCAACACCTGCATCATCACCAAAGAAACATAAAAATATAGTCATGCAATTCTATTGTATTTATGGAAAAAATAAGAATGAAATCCAACACATCTGCACTTCCATGAAGTAGAGAGAAGACATGGTTCTAACTAAAGAATTTTTTTTCCCTGAATTGATTCTTCTAGATGAATAAATATTCTGGTAACTATTTGGTTTTTCTTAACAGTTGAAACAAAACAGAGATAATGGAAATCATAAGAAAATGCAAAAATTGACAATCAAATATCTATTTGGTTTAAGAAAATGTTCTGTTTTTACTGTTAATTACAAAACTGCCCCTTGTTTTCACTCAATTTCCTGTTGTCAAAGATCTGTAGAAGAAAAACTAAAACTTCTAGTTTTTTTAAAACAAAAACGAGGACAAATGTGCAATAAAACAAGAAAACAGACATCATTTACAAAAAACAAGCACACCCTAAGTTTCCTCAACCAAGTTCAAACTTCAAAACTATCTGCATCAATATTTTTTGACAGCATCCACATCAATTCTTAACAATATAGGATCTGCTAGAGATTCACTTCACATCACATCACATAATTTACAATTACAAACAACAAACTAATATCAGTTCCTCTCACCAGATCTATGCTCTCATAAACTTTTGAGCTTTCAGAACGAGGAGCATATATGCTACATATAGAAAGAACAGAATGCATAGTCTTGTTTTATTAGTGTTAACTTCATTTAAAAATTACTTTATCCATTTTCTAAAGAATACATAATATAATGCATTTGGACAGACAGGCGCTTATCACAAAGCAGGGACAATTTGTCTTTGTAATCGATCATTTGAATGGAAATAAAAGGTGGGAGAAATTACTTGACAAGATACTAAACATGACAGCAAAGAAGATGGATTGAGAATGTGAAGACGGCATCCCGGGGTCAGATTTCACGGTTGAAGGTCGCTTCTGATTAAGTAGTTGTTTGAGTAAAACAGAAAGCATTGCATTTAAAACAGACCCCCCTGCAAACCATAAGGCTTCTGCATCATGCCTCCAAATAACAAAAACACCAAAGAGGGCACTTACTATCCACTTGCTCTGTAAACAACAGCAACATTAGTTAATAAAAACACCCTTGTACCTTAATGTTCACTTAATATAACAATGGCAGCTCGCTAAGGTTGGCATTCAAATACTTAATTGCAATTTCAGTTCTAATATGGGCAAGCTATGTTTTGTCATTTTTTAATTCATATGTTTTCCTTTACAATTACGCAATATTAACTTATCTTTACATTGTTTCTTCTTTCAAGTTGTGAAGAAAAAGGTAAAAATAACAAATTTATAGTTTTATCATTCCCTTATAAAAACTAAGGGTGATATTTTCGTAATTATTATAGAAACATATTTAACAAAATAATTTAACTCAAATGCCGCCTAAGAATCTTAAATTCGGTTTTTTAGTTCCAAATGGTTTTTCTTATGACAAAGCAGAGTTGTCTTGTTGATGATTTTGTTTTGTATATTTCTTCACTAAATGACAGCACTTGGAAGCAAACAGAACATACATGGAAGCAATGATCTCATTCACAGAAACATTGTTAATTATTTGAAATTGCTCCAAGAAGGAAAATGAGGTAGGTCTACCACACCCTAACCATTTTCCAAAGGACGTGCTAAAAAAATTGAGAGGAATATGGATACATGTGCATGATTCCAACATATCGGTAACAACAGGGAACTCAATAGGAGTGGTGATATTCAGCATGCAGTCAATGACTATATCAAAGTATGCTCATTTTCTATAGCTTTACATTCAGCTAAATATGAAGATTAAAAAATGGCCACTTCCAAAATCCAAAACACTAGAGTTGGTTTTAGATAGGATAGGCTTGGGAAATAGCAACCTTATCAGTTTGTTATCCAAGTTATTCACTCTGGTTGTTCAATCAGTTTGGATACTTTATGGTAGTGACGATAAGCCCTTAAGCTATTAAGAATGGATACCGATGATTACTGCTAAGAAAGTTTTAAAATCCTTTTGTCTCCTTTCTTTTGCAATAATTATATCATCAATGAATATTGATGAATCTGAATCTCTGGATTCTGAACGGAGAAAAAGTTTCCAGTATATCTCTTCAATAAAATCACATATCAAAATTCTATACTACACATTCCACACAATAGAAAACAATAAATGAGCAGAAAAAATATTATAGGTCAGTAGAAGCCAAGCAAAATGGAGTGGTAATTTGGGAAGGAAGTGGATTACCAACCAGTCGATTAAGAGTTGATTCCACCTCCTGGAACAAAAACTTTGGCTCAGACTCAGATGACCTATCAACAAAAGCTTCTTGTTCAAGCACCTCAATATGTCCATCACTCTTTCCATCTCTGTGAGCAGTTCTTACAAATCCATCCATCGCACTTTTCACCCAGATATTGAAAGGAACAAACCCACAAGTGAATGATCTTGAAGCAGATAAACTAGGAGAAAAAGAACTGTTTTTCAAGTATCTTTGTTTAGGCTGATTTGTCCTAAAAAAATTGTTAGATGGATTATAGCAAAGGGTGGTTGTTGCGGTCATGTGGAAGGATTGCAGCATAAAGTTTGAATTTGAAAGAACCTGATGTATGAAAAAAGACAGAGGTTAGCTGTAGGCTAAATAAAACAAGTTCTCACCACGAGCCCATGCACTTAAGTTAAATGTGTACCGCCAATTGAACCTAATCTATGCAAGTCTATAATAAGCAACTCAAATAAAAAGAATCAAAATAAGATAATATGAATAAGTAAACAAGAATCCAATGGCTTTTATATATACCCTTGTTAGAATGCACAGAGGGTCTAAGTGAAGTATTAACTAGTTGTTATAATTGTTTGGAAAAGATGAAAATCCACTTATACGATAAACAAAATTTTATATTCCGATTGTATCTGGAATTCTCTAAAGAACAACAAACCAACCCAATCAGTACATTAGGACAGAGGTGACAATGTTGATGAAGCGTGGCAAAAAAGCAAGTACAAGATACATCGCTATCAACAAGCTCAAAAGTTTCACATAAAACTAGATCATACTCGGACTCGCCTATCTGCTTGCTAGCTTCACAAATTTTCTTTGCTACTTCAACGAGATTGGGATTTAGTTTCATCAAATTGAACTATCTTAATACATATCTAAATCTATTTCTTATATAACTTGCTAGTTATGACGCCTAAGTTCCCAAGAGGAGTTATAATTAGAAGATTTAAAGTTGATATCATGTTAAACTACCATAATTACTGATAACTAAAATTCAAAAGGGACAATTACAATCACAAAATTCAAATACACCAATTCTCAGAATCAACACACACCAAAAATTACAGCATAAAAGGGGTTACAAAGGAATCAAAGAAATTCCAGCAACAACAGAAATCAAAATGAATGTGAGGTATGTTACCTGTTTGAAAGAGCTAGGATAGGATATTGATATACGAAATTTGGAAAGCAGCAAGTTTATTCAAGAATTGATTAAAAAATGGAAAGTGTGGTTTTCGTGTCTTTGGTTATCCAATGTAGTACTTGTTTAACATGTGATGATAGTGCGGTCCAAGAGAACAACGCTTGAATTGATGACGGTGGCACTTTCACACCAAAACCTGGTTCGTGTCTCACAAGATAAAACAACATGGGGATAATGTGCTAATTTGTTTGTTCCGCTAAAAAGTTAAAAGAATTATAAAAAGAGTTGTGTTATTTGAACAACCATTACAATGACAATCATTGATTTACAAAGAAAATGAGGAATTGACACAAAAACAGAACAAAAGAGAGATGAAGTAAAAATATAATGAGAGTATGAAAGAGAAAATTGTCACAAAAGTTGTTAAAAAAATGGTTGAAAAAACACAGTGGTTAGCTGTAGGCTAAATAGAATAAAACAAGTTCCTAGCACGAACCCATGCACTTAAGTTAAATGTGTAGCATCGATTGCACCTAATATAAGCAAGTCTATAATGCGTAACTCAAATAAAAAGAATCAAAATAATATGTATCTTGGATTCTTTCAAATGGCTTTGATATATACCCTTGTTAGAATGCATAGAGGGTAATAATTGTTTGGAAAAGATGACAATCCACTTATACGAAAAAACAAAACTTTACATTCCGATTGTATCTGGAATTCTCAAATGAACAACGAACCAACCCAATCAGTACATTAGATTTAGGACAGAGGTGACAATGTTGATGAAGCACAGCAAAAAAGAAAGTACAAGATACAGCGCTATCAATAAGCTCATACTCGGACTCGCCTATCTGCTTGCTAGCTTCAACAAGATTGGGATTTAGTTTCATCAAATCGAACAATCTTAATACATATTTAAATCTATTTCTAATATAATTTGCTAGTTATTACCCCCAAGTTCCCAAGAGAGTCCACCTGATTGAATACTAGTAAAAATAACATAACTGCTAATTACTAATAATTAACATTTGCCTATAGAAATAAAAAAACATATATGTCAACTTATCATGTTATGTATGCAGCTAGCACCAGAATCTCCTCTCATTGAATATATCTCAAATTTAATTATAGGAGTTATAATTAGAAGATTTAAAGTTGATATCATGTTAAACTACCATAATTACTTATAACTAAAATTGAAAAGGGAGAATTAGAATCACAAAATTGAAATCCACCAATTACAGCAGGCAAAGGAATCAAGAATCAAAATGAATGTGAGGTATGTTACTAACCTGTTCGAAAGAGTTAGCTAGGATATACTAAATTTGGAAAGCACCAAGAAGTTTATTCAAGAATTGATTAAAGTGTGGTTTTCGTGTCTTGTGTTTGGTTATCCAATATATGTAGTACTTCACTTGTTGTTTAACATGTAAGAGTTGATGACGGCTGTTTCGTAACTCGCAGGACAGGATAAAACAACATGCTGCTATTTCTTTCTTCCACTAAACAAAATAATTTCGCTGTTTTCCGTTAATTATTGAATTTAGTCATGCTTAAAGAGTAACAAGATCCTATTAAAATTGACCATGCAATATATAAGAAGTCTGAAAAATGAACTTATAAAGTAAAAAACACATGTAATTTGAGATTCTTAATATTTTTTATTTTCTAATATAGTTGAAGCCCAAAAAAAGCAACTTAGAAGTTGAATTTTTTCATGATTTTTTTTTCCATACATGTTTATGACGTTAAAATATGACTTTACACAAAAAAAAATTATAATTTTTCAACTAAGGACGAATTAATTATGAATTTTTAAAGTGCCAAAAAATAAAAACAACGAAAATTCCAACATAGAAATCAAATTTTGATCTGATTGTTTGCAGAGATATCTATAGAAACACACAAAAAGGATTTGCAAAATTTCATATCATTTCAAAGACATTTCGATTTATTTTTATTTTTCAACCAAAACATGCGAAATTGCAATTTTGTTCGAGTAAGCATATACTCATGGGGTCAAATTCTGTTCTCTAATTTTGTAGGCATGGTTAGAACATCATAAGAACCTTCACCATGAAATTTTGGAGTTTTTAAACGAGATACGAATTAATTATGAATTGTTTATGAAATTCATAATATGGGGAATAAAATTTCATAGTAAATTCGTTGCTAGTTGGAAAAAATCTACTCTCTCCGTTTCAAAATGAGTGTCACTTTAGCTAAAAAAATTATTTCAAAATGAATGTAACTTTACATTTACAATACAACTTTAATTTTTTTTCTTCCAACTTTACCCTCAATAAATACTCCAACTTTTCTCTCACACAATTTTCTATACAACTTTAAGTTTGTCTTATTATTATAAAGTAAGGGCAGTTTAGTAAAAGTGTCATGTCTAATGATTATTTCATTCGATTTCTTAATCTGTGACAAAACCTTAAACGACACTCATTGTGAAACAAATGGAGTAATTTTTGTGTGTAAAGCCATGTTTTAACACAAACTAAAGATGGCTGAAAAAATAATGAAACAATTCAATTTCTAAATCACTTTTTAGGGACGTGTATGTTACAAGGTCAAAAATAAGAAGAATCTCAAATTAAAAGGTTAGAATATGTATTTTTTATTTTACAGGGTCGTTATTCAGACATCGTGTATTTTACAGGGTCAATTTAAACAATTAACCCTAGAATTTATAAGATGTATAATTTATCCACCAAATATCATATATATAAAAATAAAAATAAAAATAAAAACTCTTCAATATTATAAAAGTTTGTAATGTGTTGTTTTAACTTGTGTTTAATATATTTTTAGTCATTATAAAACTTAAAGTATTCTTTTTTAGTCACCGATGTAATATCAATGAGAAATGCTAACAAATGTCCTTGAGACATTTGTTAAAAAACTCAAAGTATACACTTTATTTTGAAAATTGTGTATTTAACTTATTGAAATGTTTATAGTAACTTTTTCTACATCAAATTTTGCAATTATTTTCATTTTTAATTCTTTAACTAGTGTCCTCAGTGGACTTGTTAGCATGACCCTATATTAATTTATGTGTACCCTTCATTTGTAAAAAACAAAAATTATAAATTATAAAACGACGATAAAACTTTCATGAGTTTTGGAGTCAAGACACTAGAAGGTAAATGATTTATGAGATAAGATGGAGCTAAAACTGTCTTTCTAAACTTTTTTTAGAACCTTATTTTGGGATAATATAGTTTTGAGTTTGATCAAACAAGTGCTCATTTTTCCTCTCAGAAACCTCATTTTGTTGGTGGTGGGGGTACTTACACACGAAGACTCATGAATAGTACCCTCATTTTGAGACTTAAATTCAACATAAAATTGAGACTTACTAAGTCGAAGTGGAGAATTAATCTTCCTTAAGAAAAGAACTCACCTTTTTTAGTTCATCTTGATTGAAGGGTTGAATCAATTTTTCTTTTAACATATTGATTGAAGTCATGCAACTCTTAATAGACAAAAAAAACTCCAAAACAATAAGATTCAAACCAGAGGAAATAACTTTTTTTTTCCACAAGGGTGAAGAGTGCCTGCAACAAACAATACCACGCAGATGAACAATGCAGCTATGAACAATGTCGCCGACTTTGAATAGTGCCACAATGAGCAGTGCTGGCTATGGTGAATTGTGCTTTGACCTCGTTTTGTGGTTGAAACTGCAAAAAAGAGGCACAAAGAGGGCGGCTTGGGTTTATGCGGAAGGAAAGCGCCATAGATCGGAAGCTCGGATGCCATGTGAAAATTTAATATTATATTTCAGACAGAAATAATCTACAACAACTAATGTGTTTATATATACTATTCTAACTTAACGTCTCACTAATGATTAATAGACCAATTACAAATTACTAATAATAATAGTAAAATTTCATTGTTTACAACATGGAGTATAACATTTGGGTGCCTATGGAGAGCCGTGACTATGGAAGCATCCACTCTCTCTTCGCTTTTGGCAGGTCCTATTTAATAAATCATATGATATAAGTAAATTTTGTTGAAATGTAATAATATAGAACTATTTGTCCTGTAGAAATTGTACTTATTACATCAAATAAGTGATGTTAACCCATTTAAACACCCAATATAAAATACTCTATTGTGGATGGTAGACATAAGAAGCCAAATGAAATTGTATTCTGAAAAGAGCGCGGTAGCACTTACATTAATCTTAAATCATGGGATGATAAGAGTGAGGTTGATTGTTTTTTATGGGAGCAAGTCATGTGCAACCATACCACAGGACATATCATTGATCTCTTGCTTGGAAAAGTAACAATTCCAACCAATACAACTGATGTTTGGCTCCTCAATTTTTCATATTTTCTTCCTTTCAACCATTTAGTTCATCTTGTCTTGACTTAAAAGCTAACTATTTGGATGGTTGGGTTGAAATTGAAGGTAACTTTCTTAAAATTGATTAGCCTTTTTTTTTTTTTACGTGAGTATGAATCAAACTCAGGACACTAGGGTTTACAACAAGCACACACACTAGGCTAGGTACCAACAATTTGGTGGTCAATTAGTTTCTATGAAACTTATTTTAAAGATAACACAACAAACTATAATACAAAATACTATTATGTTTTAGTTATGTTTTTTGACCATTAAGTCGCACTAAAAACAAAAATATTGACAGTTCTATGTGAAATTAGGGGTGGGAACAGGCCAAGCCGTTCGACAGGGGCCTACAGCCTAGCTTATTTAAAGTCTAGCTCGGCCCAGCTCGTTTAATAAAAAGGCTAGGCTCAAGCTTTTCATAAAGTTTATTTACTTAAATAGGTTAGGCTAAGGCTTACAAAAAATCCTATTAAGTCTGTCGGACCGACCTATTAACCTTTCATTATTGATAATGTTGATGCTTTTTTTATAAACTCAAGCTTTCATATGATTTGGCTATTTAGTAGCAGGTATATTGGTGTGATTAGCCCTTCGTAAGTATTTGTTATTTAGTATAAGTCATATTTGTGTGCTTTAGGCCTTCATAAGTTTTGGCCTATTTAGTGGCAGTCTTATAGATGTTGTTAGGCCTTAGTGTAAAATAGGATTTTAAATAGGCTTTCAGGCTTCATTAGGCCTTTAAAAAGGTCAGGCCAGACCTTGAAAATAAGCCTATGACGGGTAATAGGCCAGACTCAGGCCTAGAATTTTTGAAGTAGGACAGGCTTAGGCCTTACAAAGCCCGGCCCGACCTAGCCCATTTCCACCCCTATGTGAAATGAAGAATTTACAGGAACTTGACCTCAGCAGAAATAGAATGAGTGGTCATTTTCCACATTGCCTTAGCAATTTGACAAACCTCCGAGTACTTGATTTATCCTCAAATAATTTTGTTGGAAATTCCATCTTTCATCACTAGTCTCAAGTCTCTTGAATATCTATCTCTCTTTGTTACCAACTTTGATGGAATTTTCTAAAATCTAGGAGAAATGGAACTTTTCCTAGTTTTTTATTTAATCAGCATGAGCTACAGCTACTTGACCTTTCTCATAACAAGCTATTAGGGAATTTTCCCTCTTGGCTCTTGGAAAATAACACAAAGTTAGAGACCTTGTATTTGATGAACAACTCATTCATAGGAACTCTTAAGCTTCCAATTTTCAAACATGGTTTATTGGACCTACATATTTCAAATAACAAGATTGGTAGTCAACTACAAGAGAATATAGGTAAGATATTTCCAATTCTTAAGTATGTAAACCTATCTAAAAATAGTTTTGAGGGAATCCTTCCATCATCCATTGGTGAAATGCAAACAATAAGGACTCTGGACTTGTCGGATAACAACTTCTCTGGAGAACTTGGTAGCCATTTGTTTTGATCTCTAATTTGACCTCATTGAGACTGTTGAAGCTATCTCACAATAGTTTCCATGGACCTGTTCCATTACTTTCATTAGCAAAATTAAGATGGTTGTATTTGAACAACTCCTTTAGCGGACAAATTGAAGATGGAGTGTCGAACAAGTCATATTTAAATTCCTTGGACATATCAAACAATATGATATTTGGTTCGTCCCGGGAAATACCTTCCACATTTTCTATAACTCCTCTTTGAGCTAGAACCATCCTAGTGTTGATAGATACATGATATCTTATGAAACAATAGAAGTTGAGTTCAGAACAAAGAGTTATTATCTCTCTTACAAGGGAAATAACTTGAACTTAATGACTGGATTGGATTTATCAAGTAATAATTTGAGTGGTAGCATTCCATCAGAGATTGGAGAACTAAGAGAAATTATTGCCTTGAATCTTTTGCGCAATCGATTATCAGGATCAATACAAGGAACCTTTTCCAATTTGATAAATATTGAGAGTTTAGACCTTTCTTACAATAATTTGAGTGGTGTCATACCTCAAAACCTGACTGATTTATACTCTTTAGCCATATTCAATGTCTCATACAACAAATTTTTTGGTACAATTCCAACAACAATGCAGTTTGCAAACTTTGATGAGGACAACTATAGAGGTAATTCAGATCTTTGTGGATCTGTTATCAATATAATATGCAATCATACCTCCACTTTTTCACCAGCATCGACAACGCAGCATCAAACTGCACATCAGACTGCAATTGATATGGAGTCCTTCTATTGGAGTTGTGCTGCATCTTATGTTTCAGCTATCATTGGGTTAACAGTAATTCTTTGGGTTAATTCTCATTGGTGTAGGGCATGGTTCCATTATGTTGATTTGTGTATATTTTATTGCTTCTCAAGGTGTTCCAAGAATGTTTTCCATTAGATGGAGTATCTAGTAATTCTTGCAATTAAGTAGCTATTTTGAATAGTTTTTCTAAATATCCCCAATTTAATAAATTTGGTGGCGACTTCATAAAATCTCTAAAACTTTTCATTTTACCGTTTGTTTCACCGATTGTCCTTTCCCGGTCACGATTTGGTTTGCGACACAAGGTCATATAAGCCACTCTCAATTCTTAAGGCACCTTAGCAAGATATTAGTATGACTTTCATCCTTGGACTACATATGGATTCCAAAATGATAGACCCACACGTTTTTAAAGTTGACACATTTCATCCCGTGTCAGAAGAGATTATTGATGTTATTTTGAGAGCAAAGAAGAAGATCTTGACTTGAGGACAAGTCTCTTTCAATTGAGAGAGAGAATGATGAAGAATGATGCATAATAATATGAAAATATCAAGAAATTTAGAAATTATGGAACTTTCAAGAAACACTACTATATGAAGACATAATAACTATGGAAGCCTTTAAAATCTCTATATTTTCCAGGCATATAAAGTAAAGCTACACCAAAATAATTCTTTTTCTTTCGCCATTGGTGTTTTGATTGAATGTGTGACTTTTTTAATGCAATTTATTTAATTATGGATGATGATGACTGGCTCAATCAACCATAAGCATGATAAGTAATAAAAACGGGAAAAAGGAAATGATTGATAATGAATATATGATAAAGGTTTTTTTAATTAGGTTGATAAAGAGCGAAATTGGTGTAAGAGAATTGTATTAGAGATAACTTTTAACTTTTTGGATTAAATGTAATGAATAAATGAGATTTGAAAACTAATTTTGACACCATAGTGTCATTTGATTATTTTCCTATAAATAATACTTTATTGAATTAACCTCAAACTACTTATACACATTGCAACTATAAATCCCACATCGAGTAGCTAATGCAATTATCAACTATCACTTAACAAAAAAAAGCAGAAATTGAAACTGCTTACTTACTAACTACTTGTATAGTAAGTAAGTCTAGTAACTAATTCATCACAAAGTCAACAACATATTTCCTAACAAATAGAAATTTATTGAAAACTACTGACTAAATATCTTATAATAGAGGTTTTTTTTTTTGGAATGTCTAACAGAGTTGTGAAGCCAATAAAACATGTTTTATTTTATTTTTCTAAGATATTACACATGAGAGAATATCACGCCCATGATCCTTACCATGCCTCCATAGGAACAACACGATAATTTTCAGAACAAAGTAGCAAATAGAATAATAAGCCTTTAAAATAAGATCATTGATTTGAAACACAATAGTCAAAGTTATCCTTTTGCAAAGCTCATTTAGACCGCACGATAATTCCATTGTAGTGACTAGTGACTAGTGTTTAGAATTTTTTAACACCACAAAGTATCATATACCAACATTTACAAATGTTCTATTTTTCCCCTATATAGACACTTTCCAAGTAAGAATGTCACGTCTATTCCATAAAAACTAAAAAAAGCTTCTGCTTTGTAGACAAAATCCCTTTTCAAGATCATTGTGATAAAAGTTTCACATATATATGATATACTACCTTCCATCATCAATATTAATTGCAGCTTCCTTCCTTTCCACCTTATCTTCCTTTTTCATTGTTACGGCAATGAAAATAGTTTTTTATTTTTTTTTGGAAGGCAATGAAAATAGTTGAATCGCGTATTAATTCAAGGTTAATTCAATGTTTCTATTAAATATTTTTCTTATGTATACACAAATATTGGTTAAATAGTTGAATCGCGTCAGTTGTGAATTTTATTTGCTTATATATGCAAAAACAAATTTCTATTTACATAAATAAGATTTTGAAAACTCATAACTATTTTCAAAATATCAAAATTAATGTGTTTCTATTAAATAACTTTTTATTTTATATGCAAAAGACTGTTTAATGTTTGCACCGCTTCCATTGCAAATTTTATATACATATATGACAAAGTCGATATGATAAAATATTTAAAACTCATGACTATTTTCAAAATATAAACATTAAAGCAGCGACTTTGGTGGATGAACATGGAAAGTTCCATACACTAATTGTTAGATAAGTCAAGTTACAGTGGATGAAGACAACTCATGCTAACTTCGGTTTAAGCTATCACTGATGGTGGTCGAGCCCGTTTGTTTGTTTGGGCTTCCGCCAATTTGTCTTTGTGTGCTTTGTTTGTGACTTGATTTCGTTGCAAACTTTTGAGGTCTTTTTTGTTACACCTTGTACTAAAGAGGATTCTCCTTTGGTGTTAATATATTCCATTTTTGCTTGTTAAAAAAATGTTGTACTTTTATTAAATAAATTTTTATTTTATATTTAAAACATCGTTAAATTTTTGCACCGCATTCGTTGGGGATTTGATATGCTTATATTGAGAACAATTTTTTTATGCACCGATGTGTGATAGTCAAGATGATAAAATTTTGAAAACCTGTGACTATTTTCAAAATATCAACATTAATATAGTGTTTCTTTTAAATACTTTATCTTATATACAAAATCTCGTTAAATATTTGCATTGCAAACGTTACAGATTTTATGTGCTTATATCTCAAAAATTAAATCTTATATATAGTGCAATGAGATATTTGATATTGAACTTTGAAAACTAATGATTATTTTAAAAAATATCAATATTAATTCAATGAGATTAAGAAATTAAAAGAGATTGAGAATAAACTATTTTCATATACTTATGACATAAAATAGTAGAATAAACTCTTTTCTTATATTTATGCCATAATACATTGTTTTTTTTCTTCTCTATATTTAAAGGAATTGGATAATAAAGAGAAGAAAGAGGTAACAAATTAGTTTTATATTTTTCAAAATAACGATTAGGCACTTAAAATTAAAAAAATCATGAGTTTAAAAAAGGACAATAATAAAATGTTACTGGAGTAATACAATTTCGATATATTGTTAGTAGATATCATTAATTTTGTTCATATACCTCGTGCATAATTATACAAGGTTGCATACGTGACACAATTTAGATGAAATAATATAGGTTTTTTTTTCCTTCATCTCAATCAGGTGTCTTGAACTTGAACCATAAAAATGCGAACATTTGAAAAAGAGTTTGTCGATTATGTAAGATCTTACCCAACTTGATGGTTGTGTTTCACTACAAAGAAAATATTGGTTACACTAGGACAAAAATAATAAATAATCAAACATAATTTGTAGACCTAAAGATTTACTTATTTGAACAATTATTTTTTAGACAATTTATGGAACAACAAAAATATATGAAATGTCTGTATTGACAAAAAAACCAAAAGTGAATTTTAGCCACTAAACTATTTGACAAAAAAAAAAGCGAAAAAAAGAGTAAAAATACAATGAAAATATGAAGAAAAAAAATTGTCTTTAAATTTGTCAGAAAATATTTGTAGAAATATCGTTTCTCTAATTTTAATAGTCTTAGTTAGATTAAACACGTGATTAATGAATGTCAAATAAAAGTCCAATGTTTCATTCCCTTGTACTAACATTTTCTCTCAACTCCTAATAAATTACTAACTACTAGTAACATTTTTCTATAAAATCTTGTAAAAAAACATCTTTCTATTATAAGATTAACTGTCACATGTGCATAAAATAGGTCATCAAAGTATGTTAGATCAATAATGTAAATTTTCAAATCTTTAGAGTCAATTCATGTTAAACTAATTAAGATGAAGAAGCAATTTGCAATATTTAAGAAGAAGTGGTCTACATATTTCTATTGTGGGAGAAAATGAACTTAGACAGATCCAGATAATACCATTTTTCTGTTTTTTATATCAACAGAACAGCAAAAGGAAGGAGATTTAAATAGGACAAGATGAGAAATGAAGACAGCAAGCTGCCATGCGACACATTATTCACAGTAAATTAGGTGTATGTCCTTGATTAACAGTGATTCAAAACAGTACTGATTCTAAATTCATACATGTTCGGATAAAACTAGCCACAGTACCTACCTACACAGCGTCAACATCTTACTATGCTGGGTGCATGCCTCTTTTAAATTTGTTCTACTATCTTTGCAAACATGCAAAATTTAATATATTGGGTGAAGGAAATTCATGAATTATGCGAATTATAGTTCATTTTTATTCAAACAAAAAAATTTATTAAGGTAACTTGTGTACTATTATGGGTGCCGTGGTTTATGGTCAAACTTCACTTCATAATTGATTTCAGGGCATTAATTATTTTGCTATGTATTCATTCAAACCTTTGAATTTTGAAACATCATGTCAATCTGAAGCGACTTTTGATACTTGACACACGCCAGGACTTGAAAAAGAGCACCACTTTTGATAATTATGTGTCTAATTTCTCAGGTGACATATTTCGTTTCTCAATAGAATCAATTAATCATGCTTATAAATAAATTATCATTGAAAACAATATTTTTATAATAAATTCATTTAACAATGTATTTGTTAGCTTAACCAATGAATTAATTGTATTATGATTAGTTTACAATTATGTATGATTAAAAACTTTATATTGTGACAGTGGCAACTGGCAAAGTGATGAGGGAAAATCATATAAGAGTATTGATATTTAAACAACTCTTTTGGTACAACTTTTGAGACAACTTCATTGTTCTTTCTTTTTATTAGTAAAAAACAATAGAGAAAGAACAAGGAAAAAATAACATAAGAAGATAATGTAAGTTTGTGAAAGAAAATTGTATCAAAATTATACAAAAATGATTGTACAAATATCATTTCTCATAAGATAATCACAACGACAAGGTCACAAGAAAAAAAATGAAAATATTGGAACTCAACGAACAAAGAAAGAAAGCAACAATTTTAGAGATTGTGACAGACATGGTCAGGCACTGACATATTGCAGTACATACAGACACAGTAATAATATAAAAAATAAAGATAATGTGTAAATATATAAAATAATAATAAGGAGAGGCCCCTTCTGCTGAGGTACCCTTGAACGCCACGTCATAGATGTAAATTGTAAACCTACAAAAAAAGTTCCCATTTTTCAACTTGCAATGTAGCAAAGTTCAATAATGTACGGATTTCTGCATTGCACTTTTAAAATTTTGGACCCTAATTCCAAATTATAATCCACATATTTTCTAGCACTAGACACTAGTAGTACTATTATTTGTAGTCTCGTGTGTATGTAATGTAGTACCATAAACTACTTCATAGGGATTAGCAATGTGATTCCATAATTTAATGTTTTGTCTTGTGAACTTTACTTGAAAAAATGGTAATTAAAATTTATTCTTCTTATCGGCATAAAATAAATGCTTTCTATTATGTTGCAAACTGTGAATGAAATCAGATTTGAAGCATAGATTCGCCTAATTATAGACAAGTGGGAAAGAAGATTGTTTTAGTGGTAGAGATGACATAGAAAGCTCAAAACCATTGAAAGTATGGAATGTTTCCTAGTTGGGCTTTGCAGTGTTATCACATGAATAAAGGGTTACCACATGACAAGAGGAATGGGGTTGAGTTGAATTTCTACACTCTCAATTGACCAAACAGACAATGTTCTTGGTATTACACCGAGTTTTCAGAAATTACGGTGAATCAATGTGATACCAAACATGCACGTAAGACATGTACGTTTTTAACAATTCATTAAATTGATTTTGGTTTTGTTCCAAAGATGCAAACCACAAAATCCACATACATTATAGTGTGGAGAAGAGGAGTATTGCGAATTCGTACATGCACACTGATATGTTATATATATTTACAACCTTTTGCATATTAACTGCACCTTTGAGTTAAAGGTAAAATAATTTGTATTTGAATACATTTTTATAAAAGTGAGTTGAACTATAAATTTATGTATAAAAATTAATTTAAAATAAAAAATTACAAATCTTAATTTTAAGCAAACATATTCAAATCAATTTTACTTCTTTAGAATCCATTTTAGCTTCTTCTATAAAAGTGGAACCAAAATGTGTGGTCGACACATAGATATGTAAGAGGATAAATTATCACATGATTGAGTTCTCCTTATATATGGGTAGAGATATAATTGGATAAAAGAAAGACTACATGGTCATATATATAGTAATTTTCCCAAAAGCAGTTATATTAATTGATAGATGAAATGATGTTTTTTTTTAGAGGAGATGGAATAATGTTGTGAAGACTAATTTAGTCAGTAACTATTTTTATAAAAACTCTGCGATAATTATTTAACTTTCACAAGAATCAATATAGTTCACCCTATATCCTTCAAAATTAAATTGTTACTTGAATGTTTTTCCTTTAAAAAGGAACAAAAAGCACCAGAAGAAAGCAACACTAATATATCGCTTCACGTGAAATACCATATCATATATTCCACCAGCCAGCCTTCATCAGCCAGATTTATTCCCATATTACCCCTTTTCCCAAACCTACCCCCATTTTATTTCAATCAAGAAAAACATGACAACAATCCTTAAACCATGAGAGATATATTTTGGCCATAATTAAGCAAGTACAAGTTTGTTATACATCCATCTCTTTTTATTTCAATTGGGATTAACATTGTTCAGTTTGACTAATTACATGTTCATTATGCGATATAGGTAAGGATCATGTCTAGATAGTTTGGACTTTGGAACCTTACACCTAGTTTTATTTTTATAATTTATATTTTAAACTACCGCATGCATTTTAAAAACCAAGATAGCACTGTAATCTTAATGATACATAAATTCATATACTACAATTCTCCACTACTCTTAATTAGAATAAGGAAAATGATTTTCGTACATCAAAATTTTGAGTAAATTGGATTAAGGACTTGGGCTTTGAAAACCTTAATTATTTTTGAGCTAGAGGTTGATCGCTTTAATAGTCCTACACTCAATTAAACTCAGCATGAAATTGTTATACAATAATTAATGCTTCATTCTTTATGACGGCTTATTGTCCAAACTCCTCTTTGATGACATTTTTTACTAGGAGGTAAATTAATGTAGTGATTCATAAGCTTCGCTCGACCGACTAAATTAAGTTGTATTCATGACTCATTATACATGATATGATTGATGAGTTTGCTTGCCTACAACAATGTTTTGATGTCAAATATAATGTATTTATCATGATAGTTCAATACAATTGACATATAAATGAATTAGAAATGATATTTTTACAATCATTTGTGACAACTTTTTCTCTCATAATTTATATTATGTTTTTACTTTCTCTCTTTATTGTTTTGGTTTGTGTCAATATCTACTTTTCTTGATAAATTTATGATTATCTTAAAAATTGTCTCACAAATGGTTGTTCAAATAACTAGTCTCTAAATAAATTTCTTAAATTTAAATGTTTGGTTGTGCATATGAAAGATCACTTGTTACACGATGATTGCCTTTTAAATAATTTTTTTTACATCAAAAGATTTTATCTCTAGTTTTTCGAGGATGCATACATTGGGCAACCAATTACATACAACATATCTTCGATATTTTTTTTTTCTTCATGCTTTTTAAAATAGATAAACTTGTTTGGTATTTTAGAGTTTAGTTGGATACTGTACTTTTTTTTTTGGAGAGGAGTTGGATACTGTACTGTGTAAATAAAATTTGTTTACTATAACATTTAAATTTATTTGATTATAAAAATAATACATTTCATTGAATAAGTGGATATGAAGGATACATATACAACCAAATTCTATAGGTATGATTGTATTTATCTTTATAATATTGGCAAGGTGTATAAGGAAATAACTAAATTATATATAGAGATAAATATTTACATAGAAATATTAAAATAAAATAATGAATTATGGCATTGAGATTTTGAAGTTGGAGTTATGAATGAAGAAAAAACAAGTATACATGTGTCGAGTTATTATTAGTGTTAGGAGAAAAGGTGGTATGAGAGTCTATAAAAGGCCAAAGAGGGTTCTCATAAGAGAAAGTGGTGACTCTCCCACAGCAACAATACATCACATCATAAAACAAAACAACACAACACTATCATATATGTTATGTTTGCATCTTCTCACTTATTCTCACTTCACTTTCAATTTCAGTTTCATCTTTAACCAATTAACAACTTAACTCTCAACCCTAAAAAACCCAAACAAAGTGCTTTTCTCTCAATGGAATCACTTAAACCAAACGCGATTCGAACACACTTCGCCGCCATTTCCAAAACCATTCGCATTTTCGAACTTTGTATCGTCCTTCTCCTTCTTTCCTGGACTCTCACGCGCCTCCCTCTCGCCGTTTCCATCTCCGCCGAGTATCTCCGTAAACTCGCCGCTAATCCTCTCTTCATCTTCGCCGTCTTCAACGCCATCATCGCCGCTCTCTTTGCTCAATCCGGCCGATTCTCCGACGAAAACTCCGAAGATCATTCCGGTGCCGGTAAACTCTACCGTGAGTTAATGAACTGTCGCATCGCCGTTTCAGATCGCGATATCCAGCCTCCTTCCACCGCCGTAGATCCTCCTTCCGCTACCGTCGATCTTCCACCAGTTACCGCAGAGGTGACGTGTCAAGACAAAGAAGTCATCACTGAAACAGTTCCGGCTCCGGTGATTCCAGATCGCGAAACCGGAGTATGTTCCGATTTCGCAAACTACCGCCGGAGTCAGTCGGAGAAATGGAAGGGAGAAGCTGGAAAGATAAAGCAACGGAAACAGCTCCGGCGATCGGAAACAGAGAAGCTTCTAGAACCTTCGAAAGAAAATCTGTATCCTCAGGATAAGCTGAGCAATGAGGAGTTTCAACGCACCATTGACGCGTTCATTGCCAAGCAAATGAGGTTTCTGAGAGAAGAATCTTCCGCCATTGTTGTTCACAATAGTACTACTGTGTAGCTTTTAGATTTTGAAATCGCAATAAAAAAAAAAAGCGCTCAAAAATCAAAATCCATTTGAGAAAAAAAAAAAATATTAATCTAGAAGAGTTATGGTATGGTACTATCTGATTTTCTTCTGATTCATCTGCAGTGTACACTGTACAGTGTTAATATTTTCCCCAAATCACATCATATTATATTAAATTTAAAAGGAGTTTTTATCAGGCTATTCTATGAACATTTGTTAAAAACACTAATTAATTTTTATAAAGGTTTTGTTTGGGTGGCTTCTAGCAAAACCCAAATTTAAATTCCCATTTTTATTCTATAGTTTCTCTCTCCACGAGTGAATCTCTATTAAATTTACTTTCTTTCTTTAGCTTCAATAATTATTATTATGGGTTATGTGTGTATGTCTAATGGCGTGGTAACAAATTATGTTTCGTAAGCATAAGTTGTAAATATCGTATTTGTGAAGATGTTTGAGTTTGAATCTGCAATACAATTATTTTCATTTAATGTAAGTGAGTTTCTTTAAAGAAAATATATTTAGAATAGAATAAAAATGAAACTTGGGAATATATTCCGAGGTTACAAATAGACGTTGGTTTAATTGATGAAAATGAGAAGGGATTAATGTGAATTATCCTTTAAAAAAGAATTGGAATGAATGGTGATCTTATTCTATAGCCATTTTTGTGAATATTAAAGAGGAAAAACAGAACTGTATGTGGAACTTGTTTGCTTGTTCGATTGTAGTAAAAGTAAGGGAATGGAATTGTATTCTAAAAATATACTCATGTGAATGGTTGAAAGCGTATCAACTACGTGGTTGGATAGGATCGTATTTTGAAGTTGCATATTCTATATATTGATATAAATGGTTTAATAAGTTTACTGTAGTTATTTAAAAATGTATTGGATTCTACTTCGACAATAAACTACTACTGGTATTTATTTACTATGGGCACGTTTTAAATTACCATAATTTTTGTCTTCACTTTTAATTAGGACAGATTCATTTTCTTATTCCACGAGTTGTGAAGATGGAGCATATGTTCGGTTTCACTTTTAGTCATATTGTTTTTTTAACCAGGGAAAAAAATAAAAACAAACACAAAATATTGAAATACATTTTAATTCATCCAAATACACTTCATGGTTTCTACATCTCATTCATATAAGTGACATCAAAAGTGTGGACACTCTCTTTTTAACATTTTTCTAACCCTTACTTTTTTATTGAATTAAACTCGTGTAGATCTTACACTTTAGAAATAAATGTCATATAAAATAGTGAAACTCATATGAGTTTCACTTAATAAAAAAGTGAGTGTTTGAAAGTTAATATTCATAGCATTTCTTTACTTAATCTTTGCACCTCTAGATACTAACTAGGAAAGAGGTCACATTAATGCTTTCACTCTCCAGTCTGTCCCTCTATTTTCCATCTCCTTTGCTATAGCTTTGAAGAGTTTTAAAATGTATATTAAATAACTAGACTAATACCATATTTCACATCATTGCATTTATATTTCTAAAACTTAGATAATAGAAAAAATTGAAGAGGACAAGAAATGGAGAGAAAATAGAGAAAAATTTGCACTTGTAACATACGAGATTGAGAAAGAGAAGCCACACAAAACAAACATTTTGCCTTTAATTCATGGTTATCTCAAAATAAGTTTAGATGAGTTAGAATCATTTTTTGTAATAATTTTTAGGAAAATGCAATAAATTTGGAAGAAGCATAACTCTTCCAAATATCATTCAAAGTATACACTTTTTTATTTAGCATATTGTTCATATAAATCCATAAGCAATGAGCACTTTTGATATTCAAAAAATCACTCATTTGAAACACCCAATGTTCAAAGATAGACCATAGCAATATTCCATTCTTCAACTATCATTTCATACAGGATTGCTATGCATTGTTGCATTGTATTACCAAATCATAGCTAACTCCAAAATTGATCTATCTTGTTTCTAATAAGTTGTCATCACACGCCTTGTTTTTAAAGTTGTCTTGTCAATTCACAATATTTATTTCTTTGTTATTTGATATTTTAAGCAAAAGGTCTCTCGTGTGGATAATTAAACCCAATCATTATGAAATTATATGTTGATCATATTATAAAAGCGTAGGATAAATTGTCCTTTGCTATGATATTTAACTTAGAAAAGACACTTTGATATACTTTCTGTCGACATTATAATCTTGATGACAAATAAATTTGTTTATATATCCAGCCAAAACTTTCCGTCCTTCTAAAATGCTCTTTTTTACTTTCTTCTCCTACCCTTTTTCCCTTTTAATGGGATAATTATGATTACTTCCACAAACAAACACTATTGGAGTAGTTCAATGTTGGGTTTGTTTTCTCACGGGATATACAAAATTCTCAACTTCTAAAGCCACTTTTAATTACTTTCATGAAAAAGGGTAAACAAACATTTCACGAGAAGCATTTCTTTCTTAGTGTTTGTTTAGTTTTTTTTTGGGAGTGTTTGTTTAGCTTTGCTACAATAAATGTGTGAATCAATTTATTTCATTGCTTATCGATTGCACGTTTTATGTCTGGTACGGTTTTGGGAAATCATTTAAATGTTATTTGGCTAGTATTTTAAAAAGAATAAAAATAATGTGATATTTCAGCTTCAAGAGTGTGAAGTTCGTCTTGGGTCTAGATAAAATCAAACTTATGTCTTGGGGTTGGTTTAAATGTAAGAAAATTACACCTCTTATGAAATTGTTCATATTCTTATATCAGCGGCAGTTTACTGCCGCTCGACATTTTTCAGCGACAACTTAATTGCCGCTGACACCTTTAATATCGGTTAACTGACTTAAAAAATAATTGAACCAATCATAAAAGTGTCCTTTAACGGCCGCAAATATAAGGGACTGAGTAATTTCATAAGTGAGAAGAGTAATTTTCTAAATGTAAGGTGAAGGGTTCAATTGTGGATTTAATCATAGATGTCTTTGTCTATTGGGTTGTTTAGGGGTTAGTGCTTCTTAAGTGTTTGTGGTTTGGTGATCGTTTTTTTCTTTTGGAGTTTTGGTTTTCTTCTAGCCTTTGGTGTTGGCTATGATTTGTCTTTTGTTCTCATTTTACTTTGGTGGATTGTTTGGCTTGATTTTTGTATTGCTTAACTTGTTTTTCTTGGCACGTCTTTATATATTAAGATTTCTTTATTATATTTTAATTTTGGTTTTTTCAATAAATAGTTAAAATTGATTAAATGGAAAACCAATAATTTAAACATATCAAAATCAATTCTACATTTAACGGTACTTAATTAAATTTACCTTGAGGAGCTTGTGAGAGTATAATGGAAATTAGAAGAAATCATATAGTTTATTTGTTGTAATGATTTTTTAGTAGTGGGTACCAACAAACTATTCCTTTATTGAAGGCAGAAACAAAGGCATTAAACATTAAACAAATCTAGCAGCTCCTCTTATCCATTGGTTGGAGAATTTTTTGCAAGAAATCTCAATTATTCATTATTCAATAAAGTTGAAAACCTTCTATAGTCCTTCTTCTGAAGAAAGCAAAATTGGAACGTATTTATTTAATGATAGAAATAATTGAGGGACAAAGTTGGGTGTGTTATACTTTTTCTTCACACATTCTTCTACTACCAAAGTAGCTCTAAAATGTCTATATTAAGGACCCACTTGCTTGCAAAGCTCTATATTCTCAAACCCACTTATTTTTATTAAACCACATAAAAACAGAACCAAGTCATGATTATGTTTAAGGTTCAGACAAAAGGGTGTTCATATTTTATTTCCTTTGTCATTATCTAATCCAAATTTATGGGTCAATACTACAAAAATTCCCATCTTTACTTTTTCCCCTATAATTTGCAAAGACTACAATATCACAATTTTTTTATCATAATAAAAATTTTAAAATTGGAGGATAAAAAATTTATTACTAATAAAAATTATATTAATAATCATTTTACATTAAATCCATGTACTACTGAATAATACTTGAACTTCATCTCGGATAAAATTTAAATTCCATCACATAAAATTGTACAGTCAAACTTTTATCAATGAGTTAACACATTGTGGATTTGTCGTAGTAAAATTAAAATTTACAAAATAGTTTATATCTCAATACCCAATTCTGCAAGCATATTATATTTTGAAGTTGATACTTATACCCCCCACAGTGACCAATCATAGGAAGAGAAATCATTAACTCAGACTGCCAGATATACACACCTCTTCCCTCTGAAACATCAAGAACAAAGAAAGCTAAATGACAAACGAAAACACTGGCTTATCTTCCAGCAGTGTCACAGATCATCCATTTATGGAAAGCTTTGGAACATGATTATTAAAGCACATTCTGAGTCCCAATGTGTTTTTGTAGTTTAAGAGAAAAGGAAATATATAATTACTGTATCTTCTGGTAAAAAACAGCAATGAAAATGGAAAACAAAATTAATATATAAATACATAAGAAAACAAAACAAAATAGGACAATAAATCAATTATATTTAACATAAAAGGAAAGACTGTCATGTTCACAGCACCACGAGTCTAGCAGGAAAAATACGATAGATTAAGTAAGTAAAGTACTCTCATCTCATGATAATATTGGGCACAGGAGGAAAAAGAAGTAACAAATGGTTCATACTTGTTACATGTATAGGTTTAATTAATTAACTTTCAAATATATATATGGTTGTTTGCTTACTTTGTTGTCACATGATCTCCATGATGTATATATCATTTTTCTGACCAGGGTATCATTATTTCCATGAACCCCTCTAACCCTAAGGTTGATGATATATATATATTTTGTGACCAATGAGTATCTTTTTTTTTACAGGGTGACCATTGACCAATGAGTACTTATTTTCATGGAATCAGTACAAAAAGAACCAATATATATATGTGGGTTAGAAAATTTCAATTTATAGGAGTACTAACTATTGTGTTAGCTAGCATGCATGTAATTTGACCTAATTACATAATGGCTGGACGTAGTATCAAGTACTAGTCATTGCATACCCTAAACTAACAATTGGAGATTAAGTTAATTAATTCAAAGTTAATTGAAGTTTCTTATAAGCTGGAAAGGCATTAGAGAATTTAGGGTATAGCTATAGATATGTATAATGTATATAACCCCATTAATATATACCCACCTCTTTACATAACTATTGTGTTAGCATACATGCATGTAATTTCAGCCTGTTGCCTAATTACATAAAGGCTGAACATAGTATCAAGTACTAATCATTGCATACCCTGAACTAACAATTGGAGATTAAGTTAATTAATTCAATAAGTTAATTGAAGTTTCTTATAAAAGAAAGGCATTAGAGAGTTTAGGGTATAGCTATAGATATGTCATATAACCCCATTAATATTCTCTTTTTTTTTTAGTGGGGTGTTGTAAAAATTTACTCAATTAGTATATATGAAAGAAAAGTGTTTGGTTGATTCATCACTTTAATTTTCTCTTTCAAACCAAAACTATCAAGCAATAATTCACCAAACATTATTTGGACATATCATATACACTTTGTTCTAGAGAGAGCTAAACTCAGTAAACAAGCTATAGTCTATAGCCTTGATGAAAATAATAAGCTTGGACGATTGGTTTCTCAATTCAATGCCTCTGATATATTTGTCTCTAATGTTTGTTAGGCTCGTGCTGTAAGGTGTGGGGCCTTAAACAAAGGAAGCATGGGACTTTTGTATTCAAGAATATCTGACAACAAAGGCTGAGTAAAGAAAGATAAATACTACTAGTATTGTTGTAATGTAATGAATTAAGGGATGTTGGTCCTGCGGGAGGCATGCTTGGAGTTTCCTTAGCTTTACATTACTCTACTACTCCATTTCATCTCTATAGGTTCAAATTTGAATTGAATTTGGTCTAAGCCGACAGTCATTTTCAAATATCATTTTCTTCAACAAAAACAAAGTCATTTTCAAATATGCCTACAAATATGACTATCTTCAAGTCTTCGGAATACTCATGTTTTCGGATCTGCAGCGTTAACGACGTCAAAGTCATTATTGAATCTGCACTTGATCAAAACTAAGCCTTCAGCCTGAATCAAATAAATATTGCACTAAGACGAAAAAAATAAAAAAACATGTCGTACAAAGACGGGAAATCAAAAGAAACAAAATCGTGTTAAGACGATGAAATCACAAAAACAAATGAAAGAAACATTGAAAATATGTGAAAATCATTTATTTAGATAAAAGAGAAAGAAATTTTTTTGAAAAGGATGATTCTAAGTCAAAATTGACCGTAAACCACCATTCTTTGGTAAATCAAGAAAGAAAGAAAAAGTGGTGATAGCTTGGGTTTTGAGGAGAATAAAAGATAGAGGAGTTGGAATTTCACATGTGTTATAAATTAGTGTTAATGAGAATACTAAAATATTAATTACACCTCCGATCACTAATATAAGCAAAAATCAACTTTTTTGATTCATTCATTAAATGATGTATGTAGTCTATAATAAAGATCATATACATATTTGATTAAATGAATATAAAATATTGATTTTTGCTTATAATAGTGACTGAATGGTGTAATTTTTTTAACTACTAATACTTTTACTTGTATCTTAATTTATATAATGCTCAGTACTCCCTTCTTTACAAAATATAAGTAAAAATGAATCAGATGAAATTAATGTATTTAGTTTAAAATTTGATTTAAATACATCAATTTTCTTTAATTTACTTTTGTTTATATTTGTATGAGAGAAAACACTTTAATGAAAACATTTTAGCTCGTGAAAACTCATTGTATCATGAAAATTAGGGCACTCAATAATTTTCTCAAAATTCCATGAATGTTTAGACCGTTGGTGTAAAGGTTGGGACTTGGGATGCTAAATGACGATTAGAAAAGAGTTCTACACAGGGATGCTAAACAATACTTACAGAAGGATAAAATTTGCCACTATATTTTAATTGAGGAGTATTATTTTAACAACCATTTTTGTTGATAATTTTTAGGACAACCTAAATATAAAAAAAATATGATAGAAAATAAATAACATAATACATGTTCGTATGAAATTGTTACTTTTTATCACATTTTAATTCAGTTTTGAAAGTGTAACATTTCTTCGATTAATTAACGTAAGGATTTAGCTAAGCCTAACAACCTAAGATATACAAGATGTCCATTTTAAAGATAGATAACTTAACAATGTCCTTTCAAGAATAAAAAAGGATAACTTAACAATGTGAACCTACGAAATGATACTGATCCTAGGCATGGACAATATTCTTAATTACTTATCCCCTAAAGTCATACATCAATAATTGTTGGAGAAGCTAGTCTTGCCGGTTGAATATGAAAATGTTGGGTTGAAGACACGGAATGCGTTCTCGATCAGAAGCACAATTAAACTGTTATAAAAATTATAAACATTGGCTTGTGATAATTTCATGAAAAAAAGAAACATTGGTTTGTGATTAATGAATGATTAACCCAAAACGGAATCAACCTAATAAAAAAAACTGCAAACATAATTAACACAAATAAAAAAATCGATGTTTGGTTTAATTGTATTTGGATCACTTTTGCATATCCAACCTCGTATAGTTTTGTTTGCGGTTTGATTGCCATCCGTATAGAATAAACTACAGACTTAGAGCAACACTCAATCTGCAAAAAATAACCATTTTTGGTTATATTTTCACTCATTTCTTCTTCTTCTTCTTCTTCTTCATTTTTCATTTAACTTGAAAAATTGTACAAGGTAGATCGTATAAAATAAACAACCCCAACATCATCCATAAAATATTTCACCAAAACCTCAAAAGTAAGAAAATAACTTTACAAATCGTATAAACCAAGCGATAATTGTAAATACGGATGATTTTAGTTATATTTTCACTCATCCATTTTTTTCTTCTTCTTTTCGTAATTGGAGTTTTTACCTTGGTTGTCAAATTTTATTTAGTTTCTCTAATTTTTTTCTTTAATTTTTGTTCCTTCAAATCTCTTTTATTGCCATTTTTTATTTATATATTTCTAAGTCAACACATGGAAATTTTGATTTTTTTTAGTAGTGCTTAGTAGATTATGGAATCTTCTCTTTCAAAAGTTTAGAATTTTTTATCATGGATGATTAAATAAGAACTTTTATGATTTTGTGCTTAAAGGTTCATATTTAACTTATGTTTTGTTAAAAAATTCTAAATTGTTTTGGGTTAAATTCTTATAATATTCTAAACATTCTTTAAAACTCATTCAAAAATATGAAGGGCACACGATATGACTTAAAATCAAAGATTAAAAGTGGTGACATAAAATATTGAAAAACCAAAAATATAAGAAAGTTTATAGGGACTAAAAGTCAAATTTGAAAAGTTTACCACAAAAACCTTACCAAGAAAATCCAATCGAATAAAACCAATGATAAGAAAAAAAGATTCCATAATACAATACCTCTCTCCCTCGTGAAGACAATTACATACGAGATGAATAAAGTAAAATAATCTTTTGTGCTAGCTAGTTCCTCAAAAAAATTATTTGGCGGTTGTGACTTTGTAGAAAGATTGGTCTATCTTCATACTCTTCTCCAAATTAGCAGTGTTTGAGATATTATATTCATATTGAGATGTTGCAAGAACCCCCTTAAGAAAACCACAAGTTTCTTGTATGTGTAAAATCATAATACTTAATAAAGAGCATTTTACACTTCTTTGATGTAGTGATAACATTACCAAATGGTCGGGTGATACTCTTGTTTTTCTAAGATACAAATTGTATGGTTGACTTTATTCCAATATCTATGTTTAACAATATTGACAAAAATAAAATATCATGATATATATAATTAAAAAACAAATTAAAGTCCTCATTTGAACTAGGACATCGTAGTTCAGAATCAATTCAAGTTGTTCATCATTAACTTGAAGACATGATTTTTACTCACATCAAGTGACATCACAATCATTCTAGTACACAATCATCTAGATTTGTCCATATCAAATCACTTTAAAACATTTGCTATATAAGTTTATTGATAACAAAATTTTATATAAATTATAATTTTTCAAATCCAAATAAATATTTCAAATCCAACGTATTTCATTTCAAATCCAACATATACCATCATCATACAACTATTATAACAAATTCATTTTAAAATCTTTAAAATGGATAAATGATTTGGGTCATCTTTTTTTTTTTTTAAGCTTTTTTTCTCATTTAAGGATTTTTATATTCAGATTTGATTGATCTATTATGCTTCATGCACATTTGCGACTTATTTGCAATATTAGATTATATGATAGGGATATCTATTTAGTTTGGAGCATTAACAACTGGTATTTGATTTGCTTAACTTTACAAATGAGTTACATCTTGAACATCGAGTTCATATTAGTTTATACGAGAATCAAGATGAGACAATAATGTTTCATTTCAAATGATTCAATTAAACTTCATGTTCACGTTCACACCCACTTATGCTCTCCTCTTAATATTAGAAAAACTAATTCAGCAATTGATGATTAGGCTACTGGTTTCTGAACACGATGATTCAATACAATTTATAATAGATGAAGATTCATATCAACTATATTTATCTATTACTCTTTCAAGATTTAACTTGGTGCACTCTGATGGAGCAATTATATTTGTGTGTGTGTGCGCGCGCTTGCTCGCACGCGCATTTGCATGCGTGTTTTATATGTCGGGGAAAAATTAGTTTTTCTATAGGTACCTATGATGCCGTGAAGTGAACATAGAAAGCTCATGTAAAAAAGTTAAAAGAAAAGTTGCCCTTAATTAATTATCAACAAGTTAAACCACTTATGAACGATCAATATTTAAAAAATGAAATTTCAATGAGCGAAGGTTTTCAAGAACTTACATGTATATTTCGGCATCTTCGGATCAACATACAATGACCCTCTGTATCTAGATGCAAGGAAGATATGAGACCTAATTTTTTCAATGCAGCTGCATATGGGAACACTATTGGCAATACTTCGTTCCAATTATTTTTAGACCCAATCGGCATAACTTTTCTAGTAATGATACAACATTGTATTCTTTAGGTTCCTTACCGTATTTTCCACCACAAAATTCTTCCAGAGAAGTTGCAATGTGGAAAAGTCATGAAGATCAGAGATATCACAACTTTCATTAGCAATCTTCACATACACCAAGTTGGGTGTAAAATATGGCTAAAAGCAGGAGGCCGTCAACCCTGACATTAACTTCTGTCAAGTATAAATTGAGAGACTCAAGAGTTGTATTATTCATAGCAAGCTCTTGTAACCATTCATCATGGTCCTTATTCTCAATAATTTCGCTTTCCTCCGAAAGCAAAACTATTAATTTCCTGCCAAAACCCAAAATTACGGTGAGAGCCATAATACCTAATAAATGCAAGCAATGTCATTATTTGCAGGTCAATCAATGTCATTATTTGCTAGTATAACTGGAGTAATCGTTTGAAATTAGGTGGCAGAGAGCATTCAAGGTTCAGAGTTATGTACATCACATGCTAGGAGACATCAAAAGATGCTTAAGAAAACATTTAACAAAAACTATAAAAGTATACTTAAAATTTACTTACAATAACGAGCAATGAAGTCAAGATCGCGAGTTGAAAATCCAGAGCGGATATCAAGATTAAGAGATTAAAGAACAGGACCACGCAATCTAGCAAGAAGCTCAAGATTGGAAGCTTTAATAATCATGCGCTGAAAGTGAAGATTCTTGAGACAATGAGAATACTAAAATATCTAATGAATCCATGGTGTCATGTGACCTCCCCTACCTTCCGGAATTAGATCATACTTCTCTGCTTTTGGTTGTCCCTTCAGCTTCAACGACTCCAGAATTAGGAAACGGTTCAAGAAACGAGACTATGTCGCGGTGTAACAGAAAGAGATTTTATCTTGCTTTTGAGTCAACCGTTCAATGTGTTTGTGTGTCTTTGTGTGTGTATGTGCACGCTCGCGCGCGCATTTGCATGCATGTTTTATATGTTGGGGAAATGCTAGTTTTTTTTATAGGCAACTATGATGCCATAAAGTGAATATAGAAAGCTCATGTAAAAAAGTGAAAAGAAAAGTTGCCCTGAATTAATTATCAACAAGTTAAACCACTTATGAACGATCAACATTTAAATAATGAACTTTCAATGAGCGAAGGTTTTCAGGAACTTACGTTTATATCTTTCACATTTCGGCACCTTCGGATCAATATACGATGACCCCTTGTATCTAGATTCAAGAGATGAAACCTAATTTTTTTTCCAGTGCAACTGCATATGGGAACATTATCGACAATACTTCCTTTCCAATTATTGGTAGACCCAATCGTCAAAACTTTGCCAGTATTAATACAACAATGTATTCTTCAGGTTCCATACCGTATTCGCCACCAAAAAATTCTTCTAGAGCAGTTACATTGTGGAAAAGTCTTGAATATTAGAGATATCACAACTTTCATCAGCAATCTTCTCGGACACCAAGTTGGGTGCAAAATATGGCTAAAAGGAGGAGGTCGTCAACTCTAACATTAAATTTTGTCAAGCATAAATTGAGAGACTCAAGAGTTGTATTATTCAAAGAAAGCTCTTGTGGCCATTCATCATGGTCCTTATTCTCAACAATTTCGCTTTCCTCCAAAAGCAAAACTCTTAAATTTCTGCCAAAATCCAAAATTTACAGTTAGAGCGACAATAACTAATAATTGCAGGCAATGTTATTATTTGCAGGTCAATCAATGTCATTATTTGCTTGCATAACTAGAGTAATCCTTTGAAATTATGTACATTACATGCTTGAAGACTTCAAAAGAGGCTCAAGAAAACATTTTACGAAAACTATAAAAGTAGACTTCAAATTTTCCTATAATAAAGAGCAATGAAGTCAAGACCACGAGTTTAAAATCCATAGCACATATCAAGATTAAGAGATTAAAGAACATGACCACACGTTTTTGCAAGAAGCTCAAGATTGGAATCTTTAACAATCATAGGCCGAAAGTGAAGATTCTTGAGACAATGAGAATACTCTGCAATCTCATGAATCCATGGCGTCATGGGCGGATCTAAGGCCCGGCTAGCCTGGGCAGTTGCCTGGCTCTCGCCCAAAACTTTTGCAATTTCTTATGTAAATCCCTATGAATTTCTTATATGAATCCCTATAAATTTCTTAGGTATATTTTTTGTTGGGCAATTTCTTTAGATTTTCTGATTATTTGCTTGCAATTTTTTATTTAAATCCCTCTGAATGTTGATTATTTGCTACAAATACAATTTATCCCAAACTCAAAGAGTGAAAGAGGCCTACATCTCAAAAATTGCAGAGAAAAAAATGTGTTGCAATTTTTTTTTGCCTAGGCTTTATCATAATCCTGGCTCCGCCATTGCATGGTGTCACGT
>Ga0315914_1000128_pt1 | contig 70093 bp, 31 predicted proteins | sample MpolenodulesMG_FD_203920 | JGI IMG/M metagenome (GOLD analysis project Ga0315914, IMG submission 203920) | Medicago polymorpha root nodule microbial communities from Los Angeles, California, United States - elongated nodules | ecosystem: Host-associated > Plants > Roots > Nodule | place: USA...
GTTCAATTACTAATAAATATGTAGCAAAAAGAGATCACCATTTGATAAAGAAGGGGAGAGGCAAAAGGAGAACAAGAGTGGAGACAACATATGAATAAGCAATGAATACATAGTAACTCAACCCCTTTTGAGTAGCTGCTTTGAATAGAACACTGACACCAACGTTTGTGCACTCTATTGCAACCATTGCTGTGAATGGGAGCACATCCTCGTAACAATGCCTCCCTGTCATCTCTTTCACTCACTCTGGTTCACTTTCTCAGTTCTCTTGATTTCAGTGTGTGTTTCTTTTGTCGGTTACATTTATAAAAGCTACTATTGTTAAAGCTTGGATAATAGTAATAAAATTTCAAACTGGGCCAACTTTTTTAAAACTTAATATTATCTTGTCTTTAGTTTAGAATTTGATTTGGAAATCTCGGAAATTGTTTTCTAACATTAAAAGTCTCTTGTCTTATTTTTTTGACATTTTTATAATGGCCAAATAAACAAATAATTGTGGTTTTATAAGGGTCTTTGTCATACAAGTTGAAGTTTTTTTTGTTTGTTACGTAAGTTGGTTTAATAGCAAGCAATACCTTACGTGAGTTTTAATTTTATTTCTAAACTAGATATTTTGTCTACATATGATTTACGTTAATATCTATGGATGATTCCTTTCACAAATTGACAGAGAAGGGACAACAGAAAAATGGGTGGTTGAGTTTATGATGAATGTCGCACGACTTCAAAGATAGAAAAAATAAATTTATGTTGAAAATGTACTCGGTGCGTATTCGAATTTCTCTTGTTTAAGGTGTCCCTATGCTCTTAGAACAAAACATATCCGAATTACTTGCTATTTGCTGCAATTAGTGTAAATTCTATCAAAAGAGGAATCATTTGGAGCATAATGTGTTATATGTGTGAAGACAAAATAAAAATCCTTAATGATGACCTAAATACAAGGAACTCTAGAAAGTAATTTTTATAGGAATCCAAATTTCAAAACTACACTTTTGAGTTTCAATTGAAGTCAATCCACTGCGGTTCAATACAGATGTTCCATCAATCTTATCAAAGTTGTGTTGCAAAATTATGTGTCTACCTAAAATTGATTTGCAGAGGGTCACCCCCATTAAAAGGAAAGGACACATTGGACAACATACTTTGATTCTTTTTTTTACTAATCATTTGATTAGAGACCAATTGTAAGCCTCTTATTCCTCGTGCAGATTGAACTACCACCTCAACAATCGTTCTATGGATTAAGGACCGAGGATCATTGTGTCTCTTATCCTTTGCACATACATATAAAAAGGCAATCACTCAAAAAATCATCATGTGGTCTAGGACTCCAAAAGGAGGGGGAAGAACGAGCAACGACCATGGAAGTTTGGTCATGTGATGTTAACTAAATTTTGCATCTCAACATCATTTCTGACTTAACTGTCATCTAGAATCACCTTTTTCTTGTGTTGAATGTTCAAGATATTTAGTGAACACCTTCATTATTTGCCATTTGAGAACAATGTCCCTCATGACTCATGATTACAACACGATATTAATGAGCACTGAATGTCTAAATATATTGATACCTAGTGGAGCCAACAGCCCTCACCATTATGAAATTTTAATAATACCAATCCATGTTTTATTACACTGCTAATGCTAATAAACAAAAGGTGCATGCATTGTTCAGTATTTAAAAATATGAAATCATCTTACAAAAAAGTTCTCAACATATTGAATATTCTTTTCAATTCAAAAAGACTTAAAAAATCATCTAACATGTAGCCAATTTGTAATTCTATGAGAAATAACATAGGAACCAGAGCGCAGAGTACCTTATCTGAACTTGATAACTCGGGCAAAGTATAAGATATGTTGAAACAAAAGAATAACGGTGTCGTCACAATTCAAAATTGTATAGAATAGGTTACATCTGATTCTGAACATGATAGTACCTGAATTTCAAAATCCTTTCATGGATTTTCCTCATTCTTTCGGAAGTATCATAGGCTACCCCAGACCACTAGCTGTCATGAGTGTGACTAATCGATTTTGACTGATGAGTAAATGAGCCTTGTGAACCAAAAGCATGCGTAAAATCCAATGGTGCCGGTTACAACAAAGAAGGCATAAGAAGCTATAAACATGTAACCGAAGTATAATATCGCAGATACCAACTTCGTGATTTCAAGCTTGGTGAAGAAGTAGAATGTTGCATAAAGAAAGAGGTATAGTGCAGAAGAGCCAGATGTGAGGTAAGAACGCCACCACCACAAGTAATCTTCACTGCACAACTGGAAGTAGCAAAGCACAACGGTTATTTCGGCACAAGTGATAACAAGGATGACAAAGACCAAAAAGAGGAAGCCGAAGATGTAGTAAAACTGATTCAACCAAATCGAGGTGAGAATGAAGAACAGCTCAATGAAAACAGCTCCAAATGGGAGTATTCCCCCTATCAGAACTGAGAAGGCCGGGTTCATGTACCAGGCTTGTTCAGGGATCTGCCTTGGGATTTTGTTTGTTTTCACAGGATTTTCAATTGCAGGTTTCCTGAATCCAACATAGCCACCAACAAAAACAAGTGGAACTGAGATTCCAAACCATAAAAAGATCAGAGCAAACATTGTTCCAAATGGCACAGCTCCAGATGACTTTTGTCCCCATATCAGGCCATTCAATACAAAGAAAATGGCAGAGACAGAGGCAGGGAACAAGACTGCGGTCCTGAGGGAAATTTTCTTCCACTCTGATCCTTTGAACATTTTGTATAAACGGGCTGAAGCATAACCAGCAAAAATCCCCATGAAAACCCATAGCAAGAGCATAGCTGTCATTAGCCCACCTCTGTTTGAAGGAGAAAGGAATCCAAGGACAGCAAAGAGCATTGTTACTAGTATCATCCCAAAAAACTGAACACCAGTCCCAACATAAACACACAATAGATCTGAGTTGTTTGGCGGCCTAAAAACATCACCATGGACAAGCTTCCAACCAGTCTCTTCTTGTGCTTCTTCTTGGGTCTCAAGCTCATTGTACTTTGAAATATCACGGTAAAGTGTACGCAGCATTATCATTGCAACCATGCCCGAGAGAAAGAGGACAATCATCAATGAGTTCACAATTGAGAACCAATGAATTTGGTCGTCATTCATCAGCAAATAGGCATCCCATCTTGAAGCCCACTTTACATCACTCTCCTGCAAGTAGGCAGAAGTAAATGGTTATACAAAAAAACTCCATCATCTTTCACTAAAATAACAACAGAAATAATAGGATGCAACGGCGAAAATATAAATATATTTATGAGAAGCCAAAAATAATTAGAGAAGAATAATCTGGCTATTTAGTGATAAATTATTCTATCCACACAAACCATATATTTAACCACTTGGCTAATGCAAGCCAATGTAGCAAGTAGCAACAATACAAGCACCATTTTATTAAGATGATCTCACCAGGAATTCAACATCATATGTGAAGATGATTTCCTTTCCCTCTTCAACTTCTTGAGGAGTATTGGAGTTGACAACCGTATGTTTAGCATGAGGGTCACAGGTTGATAAACGATTCTTTTCATCCCATTTCCCTTCATATTCATGTTTAACACTGCAAAATCATCATTCAGAATCGAAAATCAGTAAGGATGCATACCACAACTGGTTTGACAGAATGAATTCATAGAACAAAACAAGCACAGACATACAGACCTGAATGGCTTAACCTCAAAGCCCACTATTCTGGCAGCTTCAGTGAGTGAATCTCTATGATATTTGACAGTAAATGCCAAATGGTTGTGTATAAAAAACTTCTCCTCCTTGCTCTGTGTATTTCAACATAGTAAGCACAAGAAAAAAAAGATGGCATTCGCAACAACAGACGTTGATTTATAGAATAATAAGCATACCCCACTATATTGTCCTTTGAGTCCAACATGGAAACCAAGCTGATAAACAGTAGAATCCTGATCCACACGCTTTATGGGAACAACCAAAGGAAGGTTATCTAGAATCCTGCACATAGAAGGTAGAGGCATTATAAGATCCTCAATATCAAGATAGTGGCAGAAAACAGGCACGGAAATACAAGACAATTTACTGGCACGCCGTACATGTTCACCCGATACTCATCATCAATCTTCTCTTTGAATGCTTTTGCAGTTTTGGCATCAAGTTTAAGGTTACACACAACGTTGCACATTTGTGGTTCGCGCATTTTAAACTGCAAATGTGTCAGAGTAGAGTAAATCAGTTGATAACCACAACACAATTATCCAGCCAAGGGTTAACAATAACATGTCATATAAAACTTACCACATAATGTGAATTTTCAATACGATCACCACGGAGCACTTCTCCAAGATTTTCAGCACTATCCACGATTTTTTTTGGGGCACAATAAGGAAGTGAATAATATGTGTATGGAAGCTGGGTCTTTGTTGAAGATAATTTGTTTACTTTCACTTGCAATGTATCTCCCTGCACCATGTAATATTGGAATAGTCAGTCTAAAAGTAGATCTATGTATAAATCTGAATAATCAATACTAATTAAAATTTGAATACAAGAAAGATAGGGCTTAAAGGGTAGGAAATAAAACTGGAGATAAATGAAGGCCAGAAAACTTTATTGTAGGTGGTTAACATCACCTCGGAAAATACAGGGTAGTCGAGTGCATGTGACGAAATATGATTATTGAATGTAGAATACAAATAGAGAATAAATACCACAGAAACCTCAAATTGAATGAGTAAACTGTAGTGTTCGGTTTCCCAATGAAGACTATGAGAAGTTATTTTACCTGGTGTCAAATGTGATTTTAGTGAAAATACAAGTCTTCGGTTACTGTGTGACAAATTTGAATTTGCTTTCAAACCTTTTTTTTACTAGAAATGGTATAAGTAATTGTGTCGGGCTGAAAAATGTGTACTAACTTCTATATCAAATATCAAACTAGCATTCAGGGTAAAGAATACAAACATAGATCGCTTCACTTTATACTCAATCGTAACCAAATCAATTTTGCAATGTTAATTCCATTCAAATCCATGTTTTCCAAAATGCTTGCCCAAATACACAGTAAGTCTTTAGGCAAAAGAAAATCTAGAAACTCATCTGTCAATCACGGAACAATGAGGTTTCACAAGATGTAAAAGCCACAAACCAAGGCTAAAATAGTGGCAGAAGTCTTCGTGTGTTCATGACACACCAAACCAAACAAGCATAACTTGATGCAATTTTTCTTTAAAAAAAAAAAAAAAAAAAGTGTTGTCAATTGCGAATCGCAGAAAACAATAATTTGTTTAAATTTCACTACCATACAGCGCTATAGCCTCTAATTGACAACACTTCCTACTAAATCACATATCACAAAACAATAACTATTTGTTAAAATTTCATTATGCTATAGCTACCACTCAACTACATTGATTAAAAAACAAACAACAAATTACACATGAAAATTAACTTTCTCTCTCTAAAGTTCTAGATTCATACATCAAAACTCAAATCACTTGTCTAATTAGAATTATTAAAAGGATTTAATTCATATACCCCGTGTACTATCCCCGTTTTGTGGACTAGGTACTATTTGTACTTCTCTTTATTTCTTAATAAACTTTGTTGCTCAAAAACAAAATGATTTAATTGATATACACTGACAGTGTAAAACACTGTTAGATCATAAGAAACGTTTGACTTTTATCATTACCACTTTGAAAGTCACACACATGATTGCTTGTAATTTGCCGACAGTGTAAAACCTTTTACCCACACCGACGTTGCATGACAATTAAACTCTCATTAGAATACCACAAATGTCTTAAAAACCTCTGCATGATAAAATAAATCCCACACCGATTCATACTCCTAATCTACAAATCTCCTACTGTTACATTTCCTAAATTCTAATTACAAATTACAATCAAATTAACTAAAAAAAAATCACTAACACCAGATCGAACTCAAATTAACACAAATTAACAAAAAAAAATTAGCTAAAATCATAATGACAACAACATTTGCACGCACATTCAATAATCATCACACGAATATAAACATCACAACAATTTTCCAATTCATCACCGATATAATTCAAACAATTACATCAAATCATCACAGATCTCAGATTCGAACAAACAGATCAAAAGATTTATAAACGAGTGATTCAAAATTCGAAAAACCTAAAATGTGCGAATGAAATCGGAATTGAAATTGAAATGAAGCGAACCTTTTGGAAATCCTGTGGTGCAACACCAGGGAGATAGAAACATTCGCTACCATTGATGAAGAGAAGAAGAAGAATTGAAGAGAACGCGATGGATCTCGAAAACGCCATAGCGTAGCGTTTGAGATAGGTAGATCTGTGTGTATGTGAAGTGAATGAAATGATGAATGATTTCGTTGTTTGAGTGATGATATAATAAGGGAGTGAAGAACAGGATCAAGGATGAAATTTTTCTACGGTTGGATTTTCGTGCGGTTTGTGTTTTTAGCGGTTGTGATTGTGACACGTGGTGGTTTTTTGTTTTTAAGAGAGGGTAGAAATGGAAGTTTGGATATGGATTTTTTTACATGATTTGGTAGTTTACTTGCTAAAATAGTTATTTCATTATTTGATTTCTACGTAAAGTTTTAAATCAGATCTGTTAGGACAGGTCAAGTCAAGGTTCATTTTTAGAAATAAAATAAAATTAGAATAGAATGAAAAAATGTATTTTATTTTTTGTGTGAGAGAAGGAAAAAAAACAAATATTACCTTGAATAATATCTAATACGTTAATATTTGATATATTGAGGAGAGAATCCAATATATTTTATTTTAGGCAAAAGTAAATATAATACATGTATTGAAAAATTAAAGTCATGACCTCTTAGAGCTAAAACATTAGAGAAATATGTGTGATATGAATTTTTTTCTTAAGGGAAAGAACCTCATTTGACTAATAGTTATGAAACATGCTAACAACGTAACTAGTGGAATCGGTCTCAACAATGGCATGGATTAATTGCATATCTCTAACCATTTGAATCCTCAAACCAATAAGAGCATTACCCGTACTAAGCTGGCAAGCTTGCAGCTATTTAATAAGACCACCGCAAGTTGTGTGACCAATTGGGTGCTTAAAGAATGCTTCTCACAATTGATGTATTTCGTTTTACCATGTTACTGGTACGAAGTTTTTAGAGTCGTCTAGCGATGACTAATAAAACTTATTTACCACGTAAAGTATATTTTCACATTTCAATAAAAAAAAAATTATATACAAGAGTTGTGGTTCAAACTCGTGATCACATACTTAAAGAATTTAAACCTCGTTACACTTGAAACAATTTATTGTTGGTCCGTATGTTTATTCAAGGAAATAATAAATAGAATAAATCCATGTCATTGTTAGTTTATTTAACCATAAAGTATCGGTTTTGGATTTTTATGGATTTATTACTAAATATAAAAATAGAGTTTTTTTTTTAGAATATGATGAAATTTTGAATCTTTTGGGATGTGAGGTTGGGTTGTCACTTATGAAAACGAAGTTTCATATACAAGATGGCATGGATATTTTATAATTTGTATATTCCTAAAAATTGAAGAGTGTTGCATGTCAACAACAATAAAAATTGAAAATGTTGTGTGATAAGGAAAGAAACCTAACAACATTATATCGTAGATATAGATTTGTGTGTATTACTATTAATGGCATAGCTTGAGTAAATGACATTACTTTCATTACCACCAAAAAACGGCATTCCTGGTTTGCTAAAACAAACTTAGTCAAGATGAACTCAGAAACTATAAGGATAGTTTACAAACAACAATATCTTATCTATATTTTTTTATCTTTTCTTATCTAATTTTTTGATTTATCTTCTTTGAATCAATTTATAATAAAATGTGATTTACTTTGCCATTGTTATCCATTATGGAAAATGGCAAGTGCACAAAAAAAATAAAGCACATGATCCAAGATTAGAAAACAAACCACCGACATAATGCCAGCTCAGTTACTGTGTAGTCTCTACGTACTCAAATCCTACGGTTACTGTGAAATTTTTTATACTCCTTGTGAATTTTTTTGTCTCATCTCCATTGTGGGTCTTTTCTTCTGTCTTATTCCCATTGTGGCTTTATATTTTAAAAAAAGGTACCGCATAAAAGTTTAACTAATACCCATTCCAATGGAACAAATAATGTTTTTTTTTTCCTCACATTTATAAGGAGACTAACGACAAAATTTACACACAAAACATCGAGAAATAAAGAATTGTGGGTTTGTATTCGTATTTGAACTTATCAAATGTCTATGCAATAGTATACCAACTAGTTTTATGCTCACAGGAACTCATTTGAGTTGGTATGTTAGTGTTGGTCTGAGACTTTGCAGTGTGCTCATCTCAAGGTCTCAGACATTTTTTATGGATTCATTGAAACTAAACGTAAAAATAGAGTTTTTTTATTATAGAATATGATGAAATTTTGTTGATGTCATGTTGTGCACTTTTTTTAAAGTTATGGTGTTATCGATTTCCATATTATTGAAATGTCATTGAATTCAATCATTTGTGCATTGTTGATATAATGTTATTGAAGTATGAATGACGATGTATTGTTGTTGATATAAGAGGTCATTGTCTTTGGATAAATTTCGGTTTGTTGAATTGTGTTTTTGAATGTCATGTGTGTCTAGACATGTCGTTTTGTGTCTTGATTGTGTATTCTATTCTGTACTGCATTTTACTTTGTGTAATTCATACTTAACTTCTGTTTATACGAACAGCAATTAACTATCATTCATGGAAGAACGATAATTAATTGTCGTTTGGAGTATTTTTTGGTGGTTCAAGCTGCCTGTCAGCAATTCATAAGTGTCTAAAGAGCAATTTTGTATCATTTTTGTTTGAAAAACCCAAGCCAGCTATGCTTGACCCACTATAACGTTCGGACTTGTGTTTATCAGGCTGAGTTTCTACCACTGCAACAAAATTGAGGATTTTGTTATTAACACCCCACACTTGAACGACTACACCTTAAATCTGTAAAAGAATGAAGCCTTTCTCTAAAAAAAGATTCAAACAAATGAAGCCTTTCTCTAAAACTTGGATTGAACTATTTACCTTAGATACATTTAGTTTCCAAACATCAAAAAGAAATTTAAGCAAAATTATTTAGCAAATAGTTTGTCGTAAAAGTCCTTAATTAAAAACATGTTAAAGAGACCCAAAAGCATTTGAAAAAGATGGTAAGAAATTTTTTTTAGCTCAACCAAATGTTATGAATTCGAATCTAATTTTGAGAATACAACAATGTTAAGTGTATGTTTGGTTATGCGTTGACAATGTTAACCAGTGCCCCTGGGGATTGGTTAAGCAGTTAAAAGAGGTAAAATTTTATTAAAAAGTGGTGTAATAATTAGTTAGTCAAAAATAACAGTTTATATTTCCAAGACATTTTTTCTACTTTTGGATTCTTTAACCAGTGTCCCGGGACACTGGTCTGGTTAAAAGACCCTTAATTCATTACATTCATTATGGTTAAAAGTGAATTTTTTTTGTCATTTATTACGGTCTTACTTTATTCAAGAGATTAGTTTATGCGGTTACACGCAGAGAATATTAGGTTCACACAAAAACATACATTAAAGAGAAAAATATTCAAGAAATGATATGAACATTTATAATAAGTTAAAAATGAATCATTAATTTTTTTTAGGGAGCAATTAAGAAATTAAATTGTTTTCACAGAAATATATTCTAATGTATTTTTTTTTTTGGGTACATGAAAGCAATTATTTTAAAATTCATAATAAATGATATCGGATTCGGAGACACACACACGCACCATTGAATGATTATTCTATTGATTTTTTTTGTCATGAGTATTCTATTAAAAGCATTTGAAAAATAGTAATTAAGTAATGATGATAATCCATTTGCAAAATGCAATGATGTGCTTTTTTGTTCATTCACATCATGAGAAATGTTATATAAAATATTATATTTTGCCACGATCATCAAGGTTGTTATTCTCTCTATTGTAGAAAAATAAACATGAAATATTACGATTACTATACACTTTCAATCTATAATTAGTTACATAGATTTTTTTTAGGGAATAGTTACATAGATTTAATTTGTATACAATGGCAATGTAAATAATTTTATTGTATCCATATGAATTCATTATGTGTTCTGTGTCGTCTAGAGTGTGTCTGATTCAATGCTGCTAATGTTTTTTTTAGAGACCAATGTTATTATTGTGAATGTGAGATTGAGAATATATCATTTTTCATGATTGTTTTAAGTTTTACAGATTTATTTTGAGGTAATTTTTACTTTCAGAAATACTATTTACACACAACTTCTTTCCTTGTTATTTTCATGATAAAGAGTAAGAATTTAACATTCTCGTGACTAACGAGAACAAAATGCAACTACCTATAATTTTTCACTATTACGCACATTATTTTGTATTGCTAACAAATGTCCTAATGATATTGTTTAAACTTTAAGGAAATCACAACTAAAAATATTCTCTTGAAAACATAAGTCAAAGATATGAAAAAGTAATAACCACACATATTTTTATACAAAAGTTACTAGTATTGATTGCTTGAACAATGTCTCACAGACACTTGTTAGCATTTCCTTTATTTAAATTTTTATATATTTTTAAATTAAATAAATTTTGAAAATATTTGTACACTTATCCAAACACATAGGAAAGTGATTTGATACAATGAAACAAACACACTCTTAATTTATTGAAAAACATATGACTTGTTATATATATTTTTTATATGAACATGCGTGGGTAGGAGGAAAACATGCATGTGTGTATTTGTCTGAGGTTTTTCAACTTGTGAGATTGAGGATCAAGATTTTTATCGAGGGACAGACAACTCTCAAAGCGGCTTCATGCAAAATGGTCAAATATGTTCTGACGATCAATATAGTTTTACATCATTAGTGTTTGACACTATTAACTTCGTAACACCTGAGGTTGTGGATCTTATACAAAAATTTGAAATGATCATGTATAATAATGTTGTGTCTCCTAGGACTAAGGATGTAATTTTTAAGAGGATTTGTTTTTTCATGCATAAAGGATTAATGACACGCCTTGTTATCTGCTTGTCTTTCTTTCATGTGTAGTTTTCTATTCTTAAATTAATTATCATGGATTATGTAAACTTGTTATGTTTATTAAATGATATGTATGATATCACATCATAATATAAAACAATATGTAAAATAATTTTACACTGAAAATGCATCTAGAAATTGAACTCTTTAAAAACATGTTGTCGAAAACAATATCAATCAAATCGTCTACGGAAAGATAGCACACATGACATCTTCGACCTAGTAACGCAATCTAAGCCGTCAAATCAAGTTAAAAGAAATTCAAATTTCAACTTTAATTGTTTGTGCTTAAAAACATCGGTTATAAAATATGAGTATCTTACATTTCAAATTTTGACTTAGTCAACTAGGAACGAAAGATTCTAAACCTTTTGATTTTAAAAAAATAAAAATAAACATGTGTATAGTAGTGTTTTAAGACTGTTTTTAACACTAATACTAAACCATCTTTAATTTAAACATGAGTTTTTAAGGCGGTTAAAAACCAGCTTAAAAAGTACCCTATATACTAACCCAAAACATCCTAAGATGCTCGAGATCCGACATAAAAAGAATTAGTTAACCGGCTTAAAATGACATTTCTGCCATACTTTTCAACTTTATTAAATTTTGTTTGCAATGTCTAAGTTCAACTATGAGTCTACTGACTTTGCTCTCTTCTTTAATTTCAAATTGGCACTTGAGTAAACAAAGAACAAAAGAGATTATAAACCTTTGTAAAATAAAAAAGAATCCAAACCATCATATTCATGTAGCACTATTAGGCTTAAAAAAAATGAAGAAATACTGTAAGAGTATGAGTAATGGAAAGGTGTCAGTTCCACAACTACATTGCTAACCTTTAATTAAACAGCATAAAACCTGGGCAGAATCTACAAGTTGTAAACTCAAACAGCACATAACCTAAAACTTGGAACTTATTCTAAAAACCATGTAAGTGGAGCAAGATCCATAGGGTTTGGCATAAAGGGAGCCACATGGTCCCCTAAAATGGACAATTTGCCAACCAAAAAAATACACATCCACTGATCCACACCCCAACCATTATCAAATTTTGGGACCCTTAATCAAAGTCACCATTATTTATTTTTGATATAGCCTTTTTCCCACGCCTAATTTCACCCCATGATTTCTCCTAACCCACACATGCACATATGATTAGACAAAAGGTTGCTGGCACATTTTTTTTTCTTGATGCTTTAACTAAGTTTAGGACATAACTAACCACTACTTGTCCCTTAACCTTACTACCTATTAATAACACTTATGGACTTCATGCTATCAATTATGGTTTTATTAATAAAAAGGAAATGTGATGTCTGCTTTTGGCTCCAAGGAACTTTGTACGATGTTATATAATAATAGCATTAGATTTTTTTTCTTTTTTTGATAGAAATTTAGACTCTTTTTTTTATGAAATGATAGTAATGTAGCATTAGACTTTAGGAATTAATGTCATAGTATCACCATTTACCTAACTTATGATTAGATGATTTTGTGGACCCATATGGAAGCCACTCACCATCACACATGCTACAAGGGGACGTATAGGTTGACATTTATAAATGTCTATACATACAATATCTTCTCTTCAATCTCACATTTGAATGGTTTAAGAATGAAGATAGATAGATAAAATAATGGGAGATGGTGGGGGGCGTTAATTAGAAGAGGAAAGAAATAATACAAGTTTATTAACTCTTAGTTTCTTGCACTGATCTAACTCTTTTCAAGTGTGATAAGAATTTATTATATTCATATCATAATCTTATTTCATTCGGATAGCGCAATTGAGTAATCATTAGACAGAGCACGATAGTGATCATCCTTAGACTTGTGTTTGTAAAATTTGCTCGTACTCGAGCCTTTATCATCGTGTTCAACCAATTTAGAGCATGTACTCGCGTCCATTGTCCGCATTTTTAAAACAAAATGACAAAATAAATAACCAAAAATCATTATTAAAATATGATCCTTAAATACTTCGAATCAACTTGTAAAATATTGCAAATCATTTTATTCAGCTAGATAAAAACACCCAAAGTATAAAAACAAGAGCATATTACAATAATCATCAAATGTTTAAGATAATTAATCAATTTTAATGCTATATAAAATTATATTTGTATATATATTTGTGTGGATCACAGAGATGGACACTAAAATGCATGCATGTACCTGCATTCATAACCGTTCAAATTTGCGAATAATTGTCCAAGTTCAACCCATAAATACATTTATTGTGACAATTGCGGTTTTTTTAGGTGCCTAATGAACTTGAATACAATTGTCATCCTTAATCTTCACTAATATAATATAACACTAATACATTAAGACCCACTTGGGCTGGCCTAATGGTATTGGCCTATGACCTGGGAGTGTGCTCCTCCTCAAGGTCTCAGGTTCGATTCTCTCCATTGTCAATTTGAGTAGGCTAATTTAACTTCTTAAAAAAAAAACACCAATACATTAATTACTAACAATATTAGCATTCACTTTGAAAAAAAACTCTCAACTCTTCAATCTGAAAGCACCTCCACAATACAAACTGGGGACCATGGATAGTGGTGGAGAAAGCAAAGTAGCATATCATATCTAAGGGATCATCGTTCGCATGCTTCATGATAATAAGTTGGAAATGGTCTTCTCTGCAATCTAGGATCCATTATTCTGAGTTTTGAGTCATTTCTCTATCAAGCAATTGTCCAAACAGATACGTGACAAATGTAGTTTTCTAAAGAAGAGCGTGTGCAAAACTTAAAATCATTACGTATTTTGACGAAACTATAGGTCACAGGTTGGCCATGCATGCTGAGAAATATTTTGCATTTAAAAATTTATTATACACATTTGACAAATCATTTAATACTTCATAGTGTTTTTTTTCACATGCAGAAACTTCTTCAATACATATGTGACTACCCTTAATTAAGAGCAATCCTATTTGTTTCCCTTTTAGAAATGTGAAAGATTTTAAAATAAAGACTAAGCGTCTATTATTTTCTAAAATAGCACCAATCTCGAAAAATAGGTTAAATAGGACATTTGGTCCCTTAATTAATTTTTAAATTTTGTTTTAGTCTCCTAATTAATAAAACGTCTCTTTTGGACCCTTAATTCCATCTTCTTCATCTCATTTATGGTTGATCTAATGGTTGATTTGAAATGTTGAGTTTGTTCCTCTCAAGCTCTCAAATTCGATTCTCTGGTGTTAATTTCGATGGACAAGTCCACACAAAACTATGTTTTGACTTTAAATAAGACCCCCACAAATTGACAGTGAGATTGATCCCTTCAAATTATTTGCATCATTCTTAATTCAACAGTTTTAACTTTGTATTTATAGTAATGATAAATACCTATATATAATAATCGTATTTTAAGTAAAACTTATTCTATCTCTCTCATTTATACATTTTTTAAATGTTTGAGATGGTCAAGCAAGTCACTTAGTTTGAAATAGATAAAAACATGTCTTAAAATATACTAACATGTGTTATAAAGGCACATCTTAAGGTTTTCACAAGTAAGAAGTATTTATTGTAAAAAAGTAACTGGAAAAAACTTGAGAAATAAATTGACACAATTTTCAATACATAATTTTCATTAATAATATTATTAGCTTAACATATATCATAAGAGCACATGTTAGCATTTCCTGTGATTTTATCACCTTCTAAAAAAATCATACTTTTATCATATCTTTTAGTTAAAAAATTGTTGTCATCGTCATGGAATCAAAGACAGATTTAATGTAGCTGAACCACTTGATAATTAACGGGTAGAATTATGCAAGCAACGTAAATTCTTACCAACTCTTTTAGGTTTTGTTTGGATGATCAAAGAAAGTATAAGGAAAGAAAAAGTAAGAAAAGATTATAAGGAAAGAAAAAGAATAGAAAGTGAAGAGATTGTTTTGGTTGTTTGGTATAAAAGAGAGTGGAATAGAAAGTTGAATGAAAGAAAGATTCATATTTATTAATTGACATAAATATCCTTTAAGATAATATATATGGATATAAAGAAATTGTGGCCATAGAGATAGAAAAGAAAAATGAAGCAGTGAGTTGAAAAAATAATGAGGATTGTATTTCGTATAAAAAAAAGGAGAATGTTAATCATTACGCTTGGAGCATTGTTTAAGAGAACATAAATAAAAATAAATTGTTGGAAAATGGTGAAAAGTGTTCAATTCAACTTTCTAAAAGTCAAAAAATTGTAATTTCCAGCGTAAAACTACTTCTTTTAGTTTCCTTAACCATTGCCCTGAAGGCATTGGTTAGCAAGACCCTGAAAAAAAATAGTAAAAAGTAATAGTTAAAAAACAATATCAGTTGGGTGCGTTTTAGACTTTTCAATCAAATATGCTTGTTTTCCAAACTTTCCATCCACATTGGTGAGGAAAGATTTTTAGGCGTGGGTCCCACATTTCTTTCTTTCCTCTCTCATTGTTCCTTTGAACCAAACTGTGGAACAATTCTTGTTTTCCGTGCTTTCCATCTACTCCCAATCTTTCCTTCCTCAATCTTGCGAACCAAACATAACCTTAATGATAGAAGACCTACATAATTTAGTGAGATAAACTTAAATTTCAATCAATTATAAGTAAGGAAAATGTGTCTAAAAAAGGCGTGTGAGAGAGTGTTGTATTGCAATTGCAAAAGTGAAAGTTGAAGCACTTTTTCTGTTGCAGTTTTTGTTTTCTTACTATTGACCATTTATGTCGTCATCAGACAAAGGTAAAATATCACATGGTACTACTAGGAGGACAGAGTAGAGAATAACAATAGGTAGGGGGAGACAAATGTCTAAGAAAATATGGCGTGTTTATCTCAGCATGAGCATGAACATAACATACATGGATGAAAGCTCATAAAGAACCTCTGTGCTACCCTGTCCTAGTAGTACCCTACACCCTATACAAAACCCACTCACTCACCAGTAAGTAACAATGGTAGTAGTACAGTACAGTACTTACATTAACACCAAACAACACTACCCACACTTACACTGTTTCTCTTTAACTTTCTCTCATTCTTTGTCTTGTTTTAATTTTGATACATTCTGGTTTTTATAATTTCAAAGAACATGTGGGTTACTTCCTCTTATTACATTTAGGGTTAAATATATTTTTGTTTGCTATAAATATACCAATTTTTCGTTTTAATTCCTCTAAAATTTTCCTTCCACTTTTAGTCCTTATAAAATTTTCAATCCCTACTTTTGGTCTCTATTTTTAAGTATTTTTTTTATTTTTTAATGAAATTGTGCAGAAATGTATATAATATTATAAAAATTACTCAAAAAAAATAGATTTTTTTTAACAAAACATAAATTAAATATGAATTTTTTTAACTTCATAAATATAAAAATTCATATTTAATTCATGTTTTGGTAAAAAATTCTATTTTTTTTGGGTGAGATTCTTATGATATTATAAATTTTTGTGCAAAATTTGATTCAAAAAAATGAATTCTACATATGAGTTTAATTTAAAGGAGAGATCAAAAGTGAAGATGAAAATTTTTTGGAGGACTAAAAGTTGAAGAAATTTTTTAAAGGGACTAAAATAAAACGATGGTATATTTATAGGGACCAAAAACATATTTAATCCTTACATTTATAAACAACTACTTTTTTTATTGATTTATTAAATACATGTTGTATTTAAACTATATTTTAAATTATATTATAATTTAGATACATAAATTATTAAATAAATTTTAAAAAATAAAATTTATTTATAAATGTGATCGAATAAAGTATAATTGAAGCTTTCATTCATGTATGTAGAGAAGTATAAAATTATGGAGTCGTATTTGTAAATTAAACTTACAATCATTTGTTTAAAAGGTTTAAATATCTAGTCATTTGGAATAATTTTTTTAAATATTTTTTTACTCCTCGTAATTTTAAAGTTATTGCTTTTGATATTTATAAAATCGACAAATTTCAAGTTTTGACTAGTTAAAATATTTTTCTTTGGTTGTTAACTTCTAAAATCTAAAATTAATTCCCTAAAATTAATAATTAGCATTCATTTTATGACAAGAAAACAATCACTTTAATAAGATAAAATTTTGGATAAGTATTTGCAAATAGTAAAGACTAGAGAACAGTAAATTTTATTTATCAAAATGGGTAATTTAATTTTGATAGGCTGTTAATATTAGAAGTTTTTTCTTCGGGTTCAAGCGTAAATGGTTGATGTGTAAAATGTGATTGTTGTGGAGTAAAATTAAAATACTGAGTTTGATTCTTTTCAAACATAAAAAGTATGATCAATGAATATGACTTAGTTGGTAAAATAGTTGGCTCATTCGAAAAGATAATGCCTTAATTTTTGTTTTCAACGTGAGTATTTATTTGTTGGGTGATCTATGAGTATCAACGCTAACATTCGTTGAGTTTTGATGTCTACTTCGACCTCGATGAGTCTCCAAAGCTCAATTTATCTAAACTTTTAAAAATAAAGAATTTAAAAGGAATACCCGACTTTATACAGTTAACAAAGTACAACCAATCATATGTCCCTCTAAAAATTAATCACATGTCTAAAATAATTTTAACAATATTGCGATTATAACTGATTAACAAAGACTGATCTCGTTGTACTCGACAATCCTATATTGAGCATAAGTCAAGTCTCAAAGGAGACCATAACACATCTTTGACCCAATAAAACCTTCATCGAAAAGAGGTCTAATCATAATGTGACTCAAACATTATCCTTATTGCCCTTTCATCTGGAGTACACCATGTACTCCAACAAACAATAGCTTAGGATCCCTCCAAGATCCGATGCATTTCCAATCAACATGACGCTTCACATGCTCAGTGGCTACGATGCCCTGTCAATCGTAACAAACTCCAACAACTTTCCACCAATATTCCTCTGAGAGGCTCCACGACCACAACTATAAAAGACATTTTCATCTTCGCATAAGGTTCGTAGTCTTTCTAACTAAAAACCCTCACTCTTGTTCTCTTATCGACTTAAACATTGTTTTTTCGCAAGTATTGTCCAACTCACAATTAACATCGTTAAAGCTCATCGAACACCGTTTTCCTAACCCACACAAATGAAAGTCAAGGCTCAATTCACTTAACTTTTTTCTTAAGAAAAACATTATATATATATTACAGAAATGCTAGCAAGTGTCTCTGAAGTATTGTTTAAATAATTAAAAGTGATAACTTTTAGGTGAAAAAACTGTGCAATTATTCAGTGTATATGTCTTTGATTTATATTTTTAAGATAATCTTTTTTAGCGAAACGCTAACCAATGCTCTGATGCACCGGTTAAAGAATCAAATATACATTAAAAATAGTGTCCTCAATGCATCAAAAGTTTACTCTCTCCGTCTTATATTAAGTGACACAATTGACTCTGTCACATATATCAATGTTATTTTTTATTTTTAATATCTTTAAATTTTTATTAAAAAAAATTATGAAAATTTATTATTTTGAAGATATTCATTGAGACGAATCTAACAATATCTTATATGATATTATTTATCTTTGTATATTACTCCCTCCGTCCCTTAATGTAGGCACTCATTGCCTTTTTCACATTTTTTAAGAAAAGTTGTCAGTGTAATTATTGTGTCTGTTTTGTGTGTTAATATTATGAAATTGTCCTCTGTTTGTATTTGTATTAAATTTGACTTTTCATATTTCAAGACAAGATAGTAGTATTAATTAGGGATATGTCTAGGAAAAAAAAATAAATGCATCTAGTAATTTGAAAAGGGGTTTACATTTAGGGACAAAAATCAAATCAAATGGATGCTTAGATATAGGGACAGAGGGTAATATAAAAATAAGAAAATTCTATGGTGAAGTCGTGAAAATGACTTTTCTGATGAAGTTAACACTATAACATCAAAAGTGTAGTGAGTAACACCCCACTATTTGTACAGTGGCATCAAAAGTTCAGTCCTCGTAGTATCATCAATTCATCAGATTAACAAGACTACACTTAATCTAATTTTATTCTACCTTGTTGTAAGTGTAACACCCCACAAAGTGTAACACTTAAGACTATCACATAATATCATCAAATTTGTTTGCATGTTAAAGATGTCAACGATAAAATAGTACCTGTAAGTCCAAGATGTTGCAAACATTACTAAATGAATTACTATTGATCATTAATCAGTAATCAACAATTTAAAAATGAATCAAACATTAAAATCAAAATTAACTTTTTCAAAAAAAGTTAGTTTTCTGACTGCAACGTAGAAGCTTCTATAAAAATATGGTCAAAGTATGTCAGGTCAACAATGCACATTCTCAACTATGTCATCTAATACGAGATGGAGGGAGTAATAAAATGTTAGTTTTAACGTAAAACATATTTTTTTTGACTTCTTTGAATGCGTATGATACAAAACATTAATTACTAAAAAAACTGACAAAACAATGCAACAAAGACATAACACATGACAAATTTGTTGGTTGAATAACTTTTGATCCTATAAAAAAACAATTACAACAAAATGTTATTTTTGCATTTTAGATAACTTCGTGAGACATAAACAATTGTGCTCTGATCTGAGAAGGACACATATTTTAGTTTTTTTTCCATGTTCCTTGCTTCGAGTTTGTCATGTCTTTAAACCAGCTTTACAAATCAAACATTGTATAAGTCATATATTTATAGATGTATGTATGTATTGATCGACAAAGGTGTCAGAGGGTGGAAACGATCATGATTAAGTTGGCAGAGAAAGTGTGTTTGGCTCAGAATAGAGAATAGAAAGAAAGAAACAGCAGAGACCACAGAGCACAGACCTCTCTCATTCACTCTTTTGAGATTTGCGCCCCAACCATAATCTTAACTCATCTTGGTCTTGGACTTGGTTTTAAGCAAATAAGGCGGCGACCATTACTCTCTCATCTTCACTTTCTTCATTTACCAACTAACATTATTAACTGCATTCATTTCCTTCCTTACCTTAACACGTTTTCTCTCTTGTCCTTTCTTTTCATTCTCTTCTCTCCTTCTTCTTGTAACACACCTTCATCAACCTCAACTATCTCACACTTGCTTCCTTTCACTGTCTTACTTCACAACATACGTGACCCTACCTTGTTGTTTTGTCTCAAACTTTCTTTGTTTTTTTGTTTGGTTTTCAAGAGAAAAAAAATGAAGTTTATGAAGTTGGGTTCGAAGCCTGATGCATTTCAATCTGATGGCAAGTTTGTCAGGTTAGTTTCATGTTCTCTTTTGTTTCTTTCTTGTTTTCTATATATTAGCTTTACTTTGTTATTTAGTTCTTCTGTTTCATGTTTTTTTCCCCTGTACTGTTGGTGTTTTCTTACGGTTAAATAGTAGTTAAATGAGTGCTAGTTTGTTTTTAACTGTTTTTCTGTTACCCAATATAAACTGAAATGGTTTTGGTGTTTGGTGAGTCACTGCTACTGCTAGTAACCGCTTGATTCTTCTGTGCATGTGTGGTATCATGTTAAATCACGGTGAACAACCGTGATTTTGCAGAAGCTACGAGGCGGTTCACCTTGATTCTCACAAACTTATTGTGATACCAAAACATACACAAAACAATGTTTTAAAAACCAAACATGGTACTACGTTAGCTTGCCGGAATCACGGTGGCTAGCCGTGATTTTGCAAAAGCTATAAGGCGATTCGGCGTGATTCTGATAATCATTGTGATGCAAAACATGCACAAAATATTGTTTTAAAAACCGAACCTAGCAGGCATCCTATCGAAGCACGGATACTCCTCGGATTAGTTGGTCATGTCCAACACCGACACATATGATTACACTGAATTACTTGATTTTCTCAAATTATTAGCAGTGTCGGAGTGTCAGTGTCATCTCCGGTGTCCGTATCCGTGTTTCATAGCTGGCATCTTTTAATGCTGCTATTCGAGCATTCAATTTATGCCTTCAAGAGAAACCCATTTAACTCATTGTATGCAAATTACCACTGACATAGTTTCAGTATTCTATTTTGTCAAAAAAATAAAATAAATTCTATGTTACTTTTAACTGTAAAGTGAGAAAGAGTTTGAGAGAAAGAGAGAGGTTTAATTGAAGGTGGTCCAGCCTTCAAATTGTGAGTTTCTGGTTGAGCTTGTGGTCCAAACAATGTGTACAGGTGGTATGGACTGCTCACCATTTAAAGTCATGATAGTTTGCAAAGTCTTTTATGGAGCAAATAGTAATCGTTATACTATAATAATTATTCTTTATATGTTTTTCCATATATATCATTAGTTTTACTTTTTAGCATGTGAGTTTCACTGGAATGCTCAGATTATCGCTATCAACTTTTGTAATGTGTATAGATTATTATTATTATTTCATAAATATTATGGTTGGTACTTTTCAGCCTGTTAAAAATCATGTGCTACACATGTATTCCACATTTGGTCAGTGTAGTGTATTAAATTATTGGATTTGACTCCTCCAAATTAAGTTAAAAAACCAAGAGGGTTATTTCAACACACCAATACTTTGTTAAGTATGTAATAAATATCTGCTATTGAGTAATCCACTAATAATTGTTGATACTAATCATTTTACACTTTAAAAAGCTACTAGTATTTTGGATGTGCCTGCAGTTAGCCATTTTTGTAGGGTCTGCAAATATTCTCCATCTTATATTATGTGTCCCATTTGTAATATTTTTTTGTTTTCGATTATTTCTTATGTTAATATTCCATTACATCATTTATTACTTTTTTATCAATGTTACCCTTATTTAATAAAGTAGTTGCAAGTATATGATGGACAAATAATAAATGATGTACAAGGATACATGTATTATTTGCATTGAAAATTGATATAAGTAATCACGTTGTTATGAAGTGTCCACATCTCAAATGAGACACATAATATGAGACGGAGGGAGTAATTTTTAAAGATGTTACTTCTTCCTTTTTTGTAATGTGATCAAATTTTGTGTTTGGAACTATTTAGTTGCAGCTAAGATGTACAGTAATAGTTTACCACCGGGGTGTAGTGAAAGTAGTTGGTGCGCATGGTATGTGGGGTTAAACCTGAAGTATTGAGTTTGATTCCTAGTGATAGAAAAATGTAATAGTTTTGTTAAAAAATGCAATGGTTTTGTCACACGATGCGATGTATCCATGTGAATGTGGTGAAAAACATGCATCTTAATACCTTTTGGCTGAATTTCAGTTGCTTATTGCGTATTAACTTTACGTTGTGACTTGAAATATGCATGCTTACGTTGTGTGGGGTAATTGTATTTTGTGATGAAAGCTTAGTCTTCTATCAACCCCCGCCTTTCCTTATATAAGTTTCAGTTCTTTGTAAACTAAACAATTCATTTCCAATTTATGCAGGTACATATCATCTGAATTAGCTACAGATATTATCGTAGCTATTGGTGACGTAAAGTTTGACCTTCACAAGGTGTGTACTTTTTCAGCATCCTTGTTTTAGTTTCCTGTTAAATAAGCAATTCTTCTTCATTGATTTTTACTTCTCATGTGTTGCAGTTCCCTCTACTGTCAAAGAGCAATCGCTTACAAAAGTTGGTGTCGAAGGCCAACGAAGATAATTCTGATGAAATTTACTTGGACGATTTCCCTGGTGGACCCAAGGCTTTTGAAATATGTGCAAAGTTCTGCTATGGAATGACTGTGACTCTAAATGCTTACAATGTTGTGGCTGCGCGATGTGCAGCGGAGTACCTTGAAATGACAGAGGATATTGATAAAGGAAATTTGATTTTTAAAATTGATGTGTTCCTTACATCAAGTATCTTTCGTAGCTGGAAGGATTCTATAATTGTTCTTCAAACTGCTAAATCTCTTCTCCCTTGGTCTGAGGATCTAAAGATAATTGGGAGATGCATAGATTCCATAGCATCAAAAACTTCTGTTGATCCGGCAAACATCACTTGGTCTTACACTTACAACCGGAAATTAACACAGGTTGATAAAATCGTTGAGGACAAGATAGCATTGAAAGAGAAAATTGAGTCTGTTCCGAAGGATTGGTGGGTTGAGGATATATGTGAGCTGGACATTGATCTTTATAAACGTGTAATGATTACTGTGAAATCAAAGGGAAGAATGGACGGTGTTGTGATTGGCGAGGCGCTGAAAACCTATGCTGTTAGATGGTTGCCTGATTCTGTTGATGCATTGGTTTCCGATGCTCATGCATGGAGGAACAAATCTCTGGTAGAAACAATTGTGTGTTTATTGCCGTGCGATAACGGTGTTGGCTGTTCCTGTAGTTTCTTGCTGAAATTATTTAAAGTGGCCATACTTGTTGAAGCCGATGAATCATCCAGAGAAGGATTGATGAACAGCATCAGCTTAAAATTGCATGAAGCTTCTGTCAAGGATTTACTGATTCCAGCAAGGTCTCCTGGGATTACTACTTATGATATTGATTTGGTGCAAGATCTTTTGAATCGATACATGACTAATGAAAAGAAAAAGCGTGATATCGAGGTGACGGACATGAAAGATAAAGTATTTGGTGAATCTATTTTAGGGAATAGGGCGATACTGAATCTCGGCAAGTTGGTTGATAGTTATCTTGGAGAAATTGCACATGATCCTAATCTTAGCCTCTCTAGTTTTGTTGATTTGTCACAGTCAATTCCAGATTTTGCTAGACCAAATCATGACGGTTTGTACAGAGCTATTGATATCTACTTGAAGGTAAGATTTTGTTACCTTGTAGGAGTTTTTACTTTGTTTCTGTTATAATTTTTGTCTATGAAGCATTGACAGACACAATATCTGACATGACACTATCCAAATAGCATAGGAAATAATTTGAGAAAATAAATAAATTTAATATAATCACACGTGTTGGTGTTGGGCACCGGACATGTCTTCCATCAAAAGTGCCGGTGCCATATAGATTTTTTTACTACTAGTTTTTGCCCGAAAAATGCTTGTATATTTACCAGTATATCACATTTTAGAAGACTTTCTAATCTGTTCTGTTTCTTAATAATGTTTATATTTTGTAACATTCATTTGAGTCAATCATTTTCAGGAGCACCCAAGTTTGACAAAATCTGAAAAGAAGAACATATGTGGACTGATGAATGTCAAGAAATTGACTGCTGATGCATCGGCGCATGCTGCACAGAACGAACGTCTTCCACTTCGAGTTGTAGTGCAGGTTCTGTATTTTGAACAAGTTAGAGCTGCAGCCAGCGCCCGAGCATTTGCTAACAGTCCATGTGATCCTTCACATGCCCTGATAAACGGAGACGAGGAATGCGAGAAAACTCTTGGAGTGAGCTGCCATTCCCTCAACAGACAAACAAGTCGTTTGAAGATTAAAGATGATGAGTTTCGTAAGAGTGTGAGATTGGATAAAAAGAGTAGCAAAAATAGCAGAAGTGGCATGCAGTTGTTGCCGTCTCGGTCTAGGAGAATATTTGACAAGTTATGGAATGTTGGTAGTAAAGGACATGGAGAGAATAGGAGTTCAGAGACTTCAGGGAGTTCTAATAGTCCAACTTCTGTAGTCCTTGGAGATACAAAATCTTCTGGTTCATCCTTAAGACACAAAAGACATTCTATCTCTTAGGGAATTACATAGAATTAATTGGAACAAGTGAAAAGAATGTTCAAATTAATGTGAAGTGTAAAGTGGTAGGTTGCTAATCTTGTGTCTGCAGTGCATGCATGTAATGTAATTTGAATTAAGGTCACAGTAGCTTCGGAAAAAAAAAATGTAGTAACATTTTTGCTGTGTTTTCTGTATCTTGCTTCTTTCTGTCTATTAGGGTAAGATCTTTCATGCTTACTGATCTTGAAATGGGTCGGGTAAGATCTTTCATGCTTACTGATCTTGAAATGGGTCGGGTTTATAAGATTTTATTATATGCTGCCGTTCGTATAGCATCGTTTTTAGCATCGTTTTAACCGTAAATCAGTGCATGGCTTGTGAGTTTTCTTGGATTTAAAGCTTTCAGTTCTACTAGATGTGCATAGAGCCATACTCTTACATGAACTAATGATTTGTCTTTCTTCTTGTTTGATTGATCTTAAGGAGAAATTGCACTAACCTAGGAGAAATTGTGTAAATGACTCATACCTATATTTTTATATAAATTAAAAGATCTATTTTAATCTTTTAGAAAAATTGCGAAAAATCAATTTAGTCTAAGAAATTTTTTGTCTCCATTTTAAAAATGAACCAGTCAAATTTAATTTAGTTCATATTTGAAAAACTTAATTCCAATTTTTTTAAATATGATATGAATTGAATTGTTTCGGTTTATTTTTTCATGAGCTATTTTTTTTTTCTTTCAGTAACAGTTTCTCATTATCATTCCTTAGCATCATAATAACCAAACCTTTTGTTTGGCCGACCAGTTTTTTTTTTTTACTAATGGTTGCACTATCTGATGTGATTAAACTAATGATATTTTCCTTTCCAAAGTCATCTAGAAAGTTGAAGTAGTAATTTATTCCTTTATTGCTTTTCAATCAATAAAAAGTCTTTATAAGCGCATTTTGGATAGTTGTGTTAGGATATCTGTGTTTTTGTGTTCAGAATTCTATTGCTATACTATGGCTGCCATTGAAACTCAATCGATTGAACAAGTTGACAAGGTTAACTTGAGAGTTATGGTGGACAAAGAACGGAATAGAGTTCTATATGCTGAGGCTGGGAAGGATTTCGTCGATGTTCTATTGAGTTTCTTAACATTACCTCTAGGGACTATTGCAAGACTCATTTCTCAGGAGTCAAATATTGAAGCAGTGAAACTTGGCAGCATAAGCTCCCTGTATCAAGGTGTGTCGGATCTTGATCAACAATATCTATGGTCACAGGCATGCAAAGAAATGCTGCTGCAGCCAAGAAACTCCATGGAATTTTATTTCCAGCAGATGAAACTGAACATTGATGACACACCAATGGAGCACTTCTTCTGTAGTGATTGGGAGTGTACTAGAAGAGAAAGTGGGAGTCTTTTGTGCACTATGAGGAATCAAAAATGCTATTGTGGTAGAGTACTGGACAAAGATGTGGCTCCAGAACATCTGAGTTTAGGAAATGGCTTTGTTGAAGAAACTGCTACTTTTATCATTTCCGACGATCTTTTTGTGATGCCTAATGTTTTGGCAACAGTTGTACATCTACATCAGAAGCTTGGAATCGATATGAATGATGTTATTGTCGAACAAACTGTGGAAATAAGCAAGAAAGAGGTATGTTTTACTAGCTTCTATATAATCTGTGATATTGATTTTTTTTTTCCTTGTGAATTGTTTATTTCATCTCTTACTTTTGTAGGTAGTTGATCTTCTCAAATTATCATTGTTCTCAAACTCCCCTTTGACAGATTTAATCTTAAAGAAGAATCAATTTTTTTGATAAAATTTACCAAAGCAAAAAATTTGAATTTGGAAATGGAGAGAAACCATCTGAAAGGGGTAGGTATATGGTTGTGAAACTAATGGTAAGAAAATCAACTAGAGAGTTTCTATTTGCTGAAGCACGAAGATTTTATTGACTTTGTTTTCAGTTTTCTCACCTTACCTTTGGGAGCAGTGGTGCATATGCTTCAAGGAATCTCTTCTTTAAATTGCATTGATAATTTATACAAAAGCATGACAGAGTTGTGTCCCAGAAGATATTTATTCTCACAGGAGCTCAAAGAATAATACTAGTGTTCCTGATAAGTCTGTACCATTTAAGCTCAAATCGGTTGGTTTTAACTCCTATGTTTCAGCATCATTTGGAAAATTTGCAAGCATAGCGGCATCGTCATATGCTAGAGGACCATCAACATACATGGTGGCAGATGACTTGCGTGGGACTCCAATGTTGTCCATATCTACTATGTCATACCTAAATAGATCCAAAGTTCCACTGTCTGATTTGGAGGAAATAGTCATCAAAATTGGTAAGAAGGAGGTAAGTATTTTCACAAAACTCCAAGTGTTATTATGCCTTGTAATTTATTTTCATTTGCTTAGATTATACTTGCTTTTTGTTTACATGTTACAGTGTCTCAGCATACTAAAAGCTTCGATAATCTCAACGTCTTCTTTGACAAATGGTCTCAAGCAGTTCATAACAACCGTCAAGGTGGAGAAATGATTGATTAATTTCCTCAATACATGTTATGGTTTCAACAAGATTCGTAGCTTTCACTGCTTTGGAGAATTGATTAATGGTTTATATGGATACTGCTTCATCAAATGGTCGTTTATCTATTTAGGAACATGTTTTAAATATGTTGTCGGTTATATTTTCATTTCGCCTTTCGATATTAAAATTTAAAACCAATCATCTCTTTTGTTTCCCGTTGATCTAGTCTAAATTTAATGAATAAAGTGGTGAGGTGTGAGCTATTTTCTCCTACAAAGGCAAAAAAAATTAACGACGTTCCTTTTTACTAACTCTTTTTTCAAACTTCGATAGCTTGTTCAAGTCATAACCCTTAATATCAATTGATTACCGGACCAGTAGATGGGAAATCGATGTCTCCCGAGTTCATCAAACATAAACTCGAGCAATTTTCACCATTCCTAACTCAGAAGAAGATCGTCTTAAAATCCTTGTAAGAGGATTGAAACAAACGAATATGGTCTATGTTCGGCTTACCATTAATATAAACCCAAGTCGCTTTTTTTTTGACGGATAAACCCAAGTCGCTTTGTTCACCACTTTTGTACAATAAAGAAAACTTCTATGGTAGAATTAATATTCAATCCTTGGCACACAATTTTAATAGACCTCGCAAATGTCCAGCTAGTTGGATGAAATTGTGATGGGGCAACATTCACTACCTGTAGCACCTCACACTCAAATAGGGTAAAAGAAATCATGACCCCTATAACATCAATTATGCTATCATGCATATAAAACACTTCCATCTCCAATCCATCGGGACATTTCATCATAACACATTCTCCTTCCCTAATTAACTCCGTAATAATGTCTCTCTCATCATCAATTGAAGACACTCCATAGTACCTCAATTTTGTTGTCCATGTAATTTAAAAAAGAGAATGTTAACCATTGTCTTGGGGCATTGGATAAGGGGATAAAAATATAAGTATAATATTAGAAAATAGTGAAAAATGATAAATTTAACTTTTTAAAAGTCAAAATGTTGTTGAAACCAATGCAAACATGCTACTTTTGGCTTCCTTAACCATTGCCCCGAGGGCAATGGTTAGCAAGACCCTTTAAAAAATCATACAAAAAGTAGGTAATCTCTTATTTATAAATCTTAACTGGTCAAACTATACTTAACCTTAATTCTAACCTAAAAGTTTCTCTCCTTCAGCATCACATTAATTGATGTTGACCTATACTCCGCATTAATTGTTGTTGACTTATACTCCTCCTTTGGCATCACATTAATTATTGTAGATTTCTCTATTCATATCCCCTGTTGTTTGCAGTTTTTTTTTTGTTGATCCCCCTTCTCTGAGGTTTGATTAACAACATATTTTGTAACATAATTTGATATTGAAATTATTGATCACGTTCCTCCTTCAACAAATGCCATAAGGTTCATGTTTTGTTAACACTATTGTAAAATGTTTAAACAAAAAAGGTCGCAACAAGTTTTTTTTTCCCGTACTATATCCTAATTTTTTTGTTCCGCCGTTAAGTAAAGGTTGTTGTTCCTTTTTCTATCTCACAAAAATACATATGGTGCTATTTTTATTTTCAACTTATCCTTTCCTTGATTTAGGGATTTCAAATTAAGAATCTTATTAGTATTTAGAATCACTTGAAAGAGGAATCACAAAAAGAAAATTCTTGGATTTTCTAAATGTATTGTTGATGCATTGCTTTGATTGTAGGTGAAAATGTGAAATGTTATGTTTTCAAGATTCACTTATAGAATTAGATAATTTTATTTTTGCTTTGAGTGTAGAAAAGTAAATTGATTGTATTACAAAACTGTTTATCTCCCAGATCAGATGGCTATTCCAAAACTAAAGACTTTCTCATAATATGGTTTATGTATAATGACCATATGCAAAAACCAAATCAATGGAAGAACACGTGACATATGGTCATTTTGAATGTATTCGCTAAGTATAAAACTTTTTTTGTGTTAAACGACTTATGTCATTTCAATATTATATTATGTTATATTCGAAAAACAGATGTTTCATTATGAAATAAACTATGTCATTGCACTCATATTATTTTATATTTCATTGTCAATTATTACTATAGATATGACCCGTGCTTACGGGTCGATGGTCTAGTAATATATTTAACTTTATTATGTTTGTAATCATTTTTAAGCTTCTCATAAAACCTAAATTCCAAAAAAAAAAATTCATTTCGATTATTACTTATATAAAAAGGAAAATTACAAATATAAAAACGCATAAAAAAATGATGAGAAAGTAATGGTAATATTTCAAAAGAGAAGTAAAAAAAAATGTGGTGAACTCCTTGCCATTTCTATCCGAAGTCAAATTACCTTTGTACTTTGGTTTTGCAAAGTTGTTTTTCTTTGGCAAAGTTAACAACTTGCAAACATTGTGCTACAATTTCAATTTGCAAACCATTACCTAAACAAATTACTACATTACATGTAAAACAAAGCAACTACACTTTGAGTGTGATCCTAACTTATCTTTTTCATAGTTGTTGTTTCTTTCTCATTTTTGCATTACTTTTACCAAATAAAACTTGGTCTTCTCCAAGTTTTCACTTAATAAAAAAGGTGAACCTCTTGTTTCCCTTTTCATCCCTTCAAGTTCCAATTTCTGAACCAAAACAACAACAAATCCAATTTATAAATTAATCCAATGGAAATCCAAATTTACCAATAGAGTATATCTATAAATTGGAACTAAAAAAGATCAAACAATGGAGGCTAAAGGAGAGAATCGAATTCTTTGAGAGGAGAACAAAACACAAAGAAAATAGAGAGAGATAATAAAGAGGAAAAATATAGAGACCTTGAGCCAAATTCATCACTTCCTACGTTCTTTTCCTTTATTTCTTCATTTTTTCTCTCTTCATTTTCTTTATTCCTTCATTTTTTTTTCTCTCTTCTATTTCTTCTTTGTGAATTATTACTGACTCACTTGCTTCCAATATTATGACCAGTCGTGCGAAGCCTTTCAGTGGCACTTGGCATGAAACCCCATGACTTTTGCGAGTTGCAAACGTGAACCAGAATAGAGTACAAACTAATGGTTTCAAATTTTTCTTAAATTACTTAATTTAACAAGTTATAAACAAGCTCTTTGATACAAATACTGGTCTTGATATCAAAGAGGAAAAAATATAATCTCTTATAGAGAAATGGGAATTGAAAAGATGATAAAAGATTGCCGCTAGAAGGGTATGACAAACATGGGCGGATATGAACATTTGTTACATGTAGGGCTAAAATAGTCTTTTAATGTATTAAAATTTTAAATTGCCTTTGATTGTACATTTCGTTAGTCAAAATAATTTTTAACATTAAAATATTTCGTTAATATTGTCATATTAGTCATTCAATATACTTACTTATTATTATTTAAGAGATTATTTTGACTAACAAAATGCAAAATTATGAACTATTTTAGAATTTTAATACATTGAGAGACTATTGTGATTATTCGTTACACATTCAGGAATTAAAATGACTAATACTCTATTTATAAAAAAATAATAATTAGAGAAATAGGATGTTGGGCTTTAGCCCCACATAGTCTTTGAGTTGATCCGCCCCTCCGCCCCTGACGACAAGGTTTTAATCACGAAATGCAATTTTTTCTTATTATTATTATTGTTACTATATTATGTAATTATTGTTTTTCAATTGATGATTTCCTTCAAACCAAGGGTCTCTCTCAAGTCAACACAAAACCACCTAACATATATCATCAAATCAAACTCAGATCCGATCAAACAACCAACCTAAGAGTTTTGAGTAATGATGAAGGGTGTACTAGAAATTCTGACCTATTAGATACTTATGACTTTACCTCCCTTTTCTTTAGCGACGACAACAACATTTCTTTAGTTGTATGCCCTTGGTGCTCATACACGGCATTTTCAACTTATACAGTTTAATTTCTCGATTTTTGCTTCACATAGACTTCTCTTCAAGTGGTCCATTTAAGAAAGATGGTCGTACATACATTTGATGGATTATCTAGTTCTCAAACTAGCAAATGTTGCGACTACTTTAATTGTTTCCATTCTAGCCACAAGTGCAAATACCTCTCCATAATCTATTCTAGTTTTATGCAGAAAGCACCTTACAACCAATCTAGCTTTGAAAAAAATGGAGGGTAAGGTGGTGATGAAACAAATGGAGGGTAAGGTGGTGAGAGGGTACAAAATTGGAAAAAGTGATGGCATGAAGAATGTAAAAATGGGGGCAGAAATACTTATATCCTAACAATAACACATATAATTGAACTTTCTACTCACATTAGTTATGACTCCATAAGAATTTAGACCTACTTTTTATTATAAATCTTCACGTGTAGATGATTTTTCTAAAATTTACAGACGACATATACTTGATCAGAAATAAAATATAAACATTTTTTTTTTATCAAATTATGGATAGTAAGACCAAGTCTGTGATCATCTTTCACAACTAATATATTTTCTGTTGAAATTTATGACTACTAAAATAATTTATTAAAAGTTCAAAAATTAAATTAATAAAATGATATTTTATAGATACTATCATTAAATATGAGGAAAATAATATATTTACTTATTTTCTTTTGAAAAAATATAGTGAGTTTTACTTATACTCCCACCGCATCAAATTATGCGTTATTTTAAGTTTTACACAGTTATTAGGAAATGATTAATAATATCAATATGAGAAATGTTAACTTGTGCCCTTAAGGCACAAGATAAGGAACCTATAGTAACTTTTTGTTGGAATGTGTGCATTCAATTTACTTTTTTAATTTATAATAACTAGAATACACAAAATTTAAGGGAACATTTCTACTTTTGGGTTCCTTATCTTGTGCCCTAAGGACACAAGTTAACATAACCCTATTAATATTAATGGTAAAATTTGTTGCGTTAACAAAAACACCCTTATTATTCAAAAAAAAAAAACCCTTATTAATTATACTTAGTGGATTATTTAGAGATATTATCCTTAAATATAAGTCCATTTTAAAATTATTAGACGAATTTATTGCTTCTTTTCCAAATTAACCCCTAATTAATATCACTGAGGATCTTTTTTATTTTATTAGGGGAAATAGCTTATAACTTTCGTTAATAATCAAAGTCGAAATACAAAGCGGTGCAACATTAAAGATATGAGGACTAGTTAAGAAAGTAGCCTCTCAAGCAAGAATATGAACGACCTCACTCGCTTGTCTCCGATTAAACTCTACCTTAGAGTTTTCAAAATAAAGATTACAACTTCTTCGACACTCCTCCACTATTGCTCCAAACTCATATATATCATTACTACCTTTATTGAAATAATCTACAACCTTCTTTACATCCAACTCAAAATCCACATTTGTAAGTTGTAGTTCATGCACCCATCAGATAGCATATGAGAGTCCCAAAACTTCTCCAACACATGTGATGAACAAACCAGATTCAACCATATGTGATGAACATTGAGTGTCTTGAAATATGAAAAAACAAAATTTACTACATACATGTATAAATGGTATTTTAGGGACATTCATACATAAAATGAACACATTAAATACAAACCAATTTTTTCAAGAAGAGTGAAAAATCAAAATGCAGTTATATATAAGGCATAGAGAGTTTTGAAAAAGAATAATAAATATTATAAATATTTAATTTAATATTATAAAAACAACAAATAATTTAAGAGAAAGAAAAATAATACTAACAAGAACACATAATTTGTTCTTTAAAAAAAAAAACACATAATTTGTTTTATTAAAAAAATACCACGTACTTATTAATTTCCAAGACAATTTTTAATTTAAACAATCCTTCAAAAAGAAAAATTAAACAACGAAAACCCTTCTAAACCCTTTACGGCCCAATTTGGTTCCCGACCGAAACCATTTCAGACTCTCTCAGCTCAACCTTCATTTCATAGCACACTCTAACAGTCAAAACATCAAACACCTTCTCTACAACCATAGAAATCAAAGATGCAGAGATTCAAATCTCTGCTTCCCCAATTTCGTTTCTCATCTCGCTCTCTTTCTTCTCATCCCCGTTCTTTCTCTGCTCTACCAAATTACGCTCAACGCAATGACGAAGAAGAAGATTCCCAAAACCAGGTCACTTTTCCCATACTTCACTCATCATCGTAATCATTGTTGTTATGTAATTTTTGGTTTTGATTTTGAATTGATGATTTTGTTATTTGGTGTTAGATTTTGGTTGAAGGAAGAGCGAAATCGCGTGCAGCCATTCTTAACAGGCCAGCTTCTTTGAACGCGCTCACTACTTCCATGGTACAGATTTTTGCTATTCGTTCTTGTTTCGTTGCTCGTTTTGAGTTCATTTGTGTATTAGGAAGTTTTGAATTTTTGTAGGTTGCTAGGTTGAAGAGGCTTTATGATTCGTGGGAAGAAAACTCTGATATTGGCTTTGTTCTAATGAAGGTATTAGTATTACTTTCGTTTAATCATTTGTCAGTTAACCTGTGAAGCACAAGCACGGACGTGACATTGACACATGTAATTATTTGAGAAAATGACATAATTGAATGTAATCATATGTAATTGTTCATGATATTATGAGTCTCTTTAGCAAGGATGATAGCTAGCTTATAGGTTATAAGCTCATATGACAAAAAAGATCCATTTGGTAATTGTCATTTTCTCACAAACTAGCTTATAGCGTTTTTGATAAGCTAATTCAAAGAGCTTATCGATTTGTTTTTTCGTCAATTTTACCCCTGTTATCTTAATTGAGAAAAATTTAATATTAATTAATTATATTTTTCTTATGTCATTTCATATTTATAAGCTGGTTCAAACGTTAATTTTACCAAACACTACAAATTCAATCAACTAGCTTATCGGCTATCCACTAATTTTTACCGAACAAAGCACATATAGTTTTTAATTTAATGTAGTGCGATAATTTTTGTAATATTCGTATTGGTAAAAAAGTATCGAGTATGAGTTTCTGCCTGGAATGTTTTGAAGGGTAGAGGCAGCGCTTTCTGTTCTGGTGCAGATGTTGTTAAGCTGTATCACTCGCTCAATGAAGGTGTGTTGCATTTTAATATTTTATTGATTAACAAGTACATTATGGTTTTTAATTTCAATATTTCAAGGGGATACATCAAAGTCAAACTTGTGCAAATAGCTCTTATAACTTAGAAGTAAATATATCATTTGTTTTTCAATTTTGTAGATAATTTATGTTGCATTGCATTTTTAAGTTGTACATTTCACAGTATGACCGTGCGGCAACATGAAGCTAGCATAGATAGCTTCACGCATTCCACTGTCCTTTCTCACAATGTGCTACCAAACATCCTATATGTTAACTAAAACACAAAAGCTAGTTTAGTGCATTTTCTAAAACTTGCTTTATGTATTAGGTTTATGTGTACTTTTTTTTTCTTGATAAAAATTAAAAGCTTGCTAAATTGAGTTCATTCTTGTTGGAATGAAGTTGGAATATCCTTTATTAAAATATATTTATCCATCAATTACACGTGTGATTCCTAGCTTTTTGTCTTTACCTTTAGTAGGGTTGAGAGGAAAGAAAGGATAATGTATGATAGAAATTAGAATCCATGCTCAGTGAAGGATATAGTTTATATACTAAGAGCCATAGAAATAGACAGGGACGAAACTAGGTTTCATAGTTTAGGGGCGGTCGCCACTCTCAATGCCTAGGAATTTTTCATTGTGTATACCTAAACTCATAGGCGGATTCACCATAAGGCTTGATGTGGCTATAGACACACCAAACTTTTCTCAAAAAATTTACATATGAAGGAAGATGACGGCTCATTTTGTTCCAATTAGCAATTGTTAGAGTTAATTAAATTTTCTATTTGTAAGGATAATTAAGAGTTGTATTATATAGGTTGTGACAAATATTGTGACATGTTTTGATTTGGAGTCTAATTTTCTTTATTTGAAGTCTAATTGTGTGATGGTGTTATCTGCTTAATCATGGAGTACCAACATTTGACATTTAGGAAAAATAGCAGTTCAAAAGTTTTTGAGGGGTAACCTTGGCGCAACTGGTAAAGTTGTTGTCATGTGACTGGAAGGTCACGGGTTCAAGTCCTGGAAACAGCCTCTTGTGTAAAAAACAGGGTAAGGTTGCGTACAATACACCAAATGGTGGGACCCCTTCCCGGACCCTGCGTATGCGGGAGCTTTAGTGCACCGGGTTACCCTTTACCCTTTAGCAGTTCAAAAGTTTGTACACATCTAACTTACAATTTTGCAAGTTATTCATGGTACCCATGTAATGCTAGAATAAGGGCAATTGAAGCAACTAAGCATATATTAATGCACTTATAGTAAATATGATCCGCAAAGTCTAACGATTTTTTGCATTTGACTATTTCATATGTAATAAAAGAATGTTGGTATATGAAAGAAAGTGAATGTTGATTTAACACAATTATTATTGTGGAAAATTTATTTATGTACACTTCATAAACTTCATAAAGAATTAATTAAACAACAACATAACATACATTTCAGTCCTTTTGATTGTATTTCAATATTATATTGATTTTGGTTGCTTGAATTATGTGTATTATTTATATTGGTGTAATTTATGTCCTTGATCAAGACTCTATTTGAGCTTTGTACTCTCCCATTTTCCTATAAATTATTTGAGATATTTTGATATCAATTACCTCCATTGAATTATTGTGTTTTAAAATAGACCTGTTCATGGCCCTAGGCCCTCTTTTGTACAAAAATAGTAGAGAAATAGATTTGTGCATCACACTGTCGAGAGAACGGTTATACAAATTTCTGATGACTTATTTAACATCATTGAAAATAAAAAAATATATCTTATTGGTGCCGACTTCTGATGGTTATGGCCCGTGCGTGGCACGAGTCAAAAGTCTATTTTCAAGTAACTATTGTATTTTACCAATAGTGAATGTATTACAGCTCATAAGACCCGTGTCATCAATCTAGGATGTGCAAAGCCTTATACATGAATAGTTGCTCCTTCTATTTCGTAAAACAAATATTTGGTGTTGCAAAATCTTGTTATACAAAATCTAGAATAGTTTTATACATTGCATTTGCTCCGTTTAGATCATAACCCTATGCAAACCCGTGTATCCTCTACATTCTCCTCGTAGGCGATCGTTAACTTACCTCCTAGACAAAACTTTTCTCCTAATGGCACGTGTTGAACTAAACCTTCTGAAGCCTTCCAAAACTTTACCTGATGGCGTTCATCTAACGCCACGTGTGGTGCATATGCAGTAGTAGATTGGTTGGACCTTAATTTAGATATAAAAATAATTCACTTAATATATTATTGTTTTTATAAATTATTTATGAATTATGATCAGATGTGTTACGGGTTGGCAGTCTATACTAGGTCTGTAACTAGTTGTTAGTTCAGTTTTCAATATATATTTTTTAATTTGCTTCATCATCAGAGTCAAATTTTGTTTTCATCTCTTACTAGTTGAATTCTTCCACTTCAGATGTAATTATGATGACTTTATGTTTATTATGAGCAGGAAAGGCTGAAGAAGCTAAAGAGTTTTTCAAAACATTATATTCATTTGTATATCTTCAAGGGACATATCTTAAACCACATGTAAGTATTAGATCGTTGCCGAGCGTTTTGTTTGAGATGTACATGTACTTTGGATTGGAGATAAAAATATACCTAAAATAAGTTTTTGTGTGCTCATGTTCTCCACTCTCAAGTGGATCAATTCGAAGTTGTTCAGTCTTGATATGTGTTAAATACTGTATTACTCTTAAAGATAATATGCATGATATGAGTTATAGTCTATTGCACCTCCAAATATTGATTTGTTTTCAAGGGGGGGATTCTTTCACTTGCATTTCCCCTGAAGAAATGGGTAAACAAGGGTTACCCATCACAAGTTCTATCTTGAATCTGAAATACTTATTCAAAATGCATAATATGCTGGTTAGTCAGCTTCCGTGGCGTGCACTATATCTTAGCACTGACTATGTAAATGCTCTCATGATTTTGTCCTGTCCTCTTCACTTACATTTTGCTTTACTCTGCCAGTTTAGTTATACGCCTTTGTTAAGTGCCTTGTCTGGTCTGAAAAATACTGTCACTCTAATTTATGTTATAGTTTCCACCCAATTTTCAAAGTGGTCTATCATCAATTTTTTTCCTTCCACATTTCTCTTTTTTCTGCCAGTTTAGTTGCACGCATTTGTGAAGACCCATTGTCTGATCTGACTGACAAATACTGTTACCGCCAATTTGTGTTATACTTTCCACCCAACTATCAAAGTGGTCTATCTTCAATTTTTTCCTTCCATATTTAGGAGATACTCCTTTGTTCATATAGTTCATACTGTGTATGTGCATTGGACGAATAAAAACTGGCAGTTAATTTAACTATGGCTGAATATTGTCCAACTCTGCAACCGTCTCTATAGTTCCAGAGCTCAAACACACGTTACACCTTTGTCTACACAACAATTTTCCCAGAAAAACTATTGTATTCATTACTGGAAAAAATTGTTTGAACAAACCATGTCCACCTGATTGGAGAGTTTTCAGTAGATTAAAAATACCTCCATACACAAGAGTTAGCTTCTATAGCATTATATGCCTTGCATGAGAGGAAAAAAAGAGTAGATATTGGAAGAGTCTGAATCAAAATTTTCTTAAAATAGATTTATTAGTTTTAAATAAGATGAAATTTAAAATACAACCCATTTTGGTAGTTTTTAAAGCAGCTGGCAAGATGATAAATTTGCATTAGAATATACTGTATTTTAAGAATTATGTAGCTGCATAATAACATTGCTCGTTCATTTTATGGCTTTTATTTACCATGAAAGCTTTTTCAGAACCTGTATGAAAATTTAATGGGCATTTTTGCAGGTTTCTATTTTGGATGGAAGGACAATGGGCTGTGGATCTGGAATTTCTCTTCCAGGAATGTTCCGTGTGGTGACTGATAAAACTGTACGTGGTTTCTAAATGTACTCATTGGATTATGCCCACCAGAAACTTCATTTATTTCTTTCTTTATTCATGTATTGTAAATTCAGGAAACAAACATTTTTTCTGTTTAAACTTTGCAGATTTTTTCTCACCCAGAGGCTCAAATAGGCTTCCACCCTGATGCCGGAGCTTCTTACCTTTTGTCTCGTCTACCCGGCTACTTAGGTAATGTAATTTTTTGCATGCTACTTGAGTGCTGGCCTCTTGCACAACTCTTCTGATACACCTGAACATCTTTCAGAAAAAGAAAACTTGGAATAGAAATTATGGACTAATCCTCAGTATGACTACTTCACGAAACGATGTAAAAGACTATCTGTAAAAATGTTTTCTGAAGACATTTCATGAATTTTTTGTCGAAGTCTAGATGAGCTCGATTCCTTTCTTTAAAACAGTATTTAAACATTCAACTCCTTGAATAATTTCTACGCCATTTTGTCTAATTTATTTCTGAATGGCAATGATTGAAATTTCCAAACCTTCGGAACTCTGCTTGTGCTAAACATTGCAAACTCAATGTTCCCTGTTCCATCAGTAGAAAAGAATGGATGTTATCACCCGAAGATTACCATTGACATGAGAAATTAATAACCATGGCTCTTGTTCAACTGCACAGTACTAAGAAGATAAGCAGATAATCCATATTGCATCTATGTTGCTGATTAAGAATAACAAGCTCCGTTCTCAAATTAATAACTGTTAGAACATTAAGGCTGGACTGATTTTTTCCTTGTAAGATGATCCTTATTGCATCTTTGAGACATTTCTTCCCTGTAAATCCAAGTGGAATATTCTCCACTGATTTTTTTTCTTACTTTATAGTTGGCTGCCAACAAATCCTATTGACAATTTCACGATGATTAGCAGTGGCTGTTTTGTAAATAATCCTTTATGGGCTATAATTCCTGATCAGGATAGAAGTGATGGAAACAAACTTTACATAAATTCACTTAATATTTCTGTTAGATTTGAGAATGGATTAGACTGAACTCCAAAAACTAGCTCAACTGAAAGGATTGCCCAACTCACTGTGAATAATATTTTGGCTATATACCCAACCAAATTGAGGTCTTTATTATATCCTCTCATGGTCTGGACTGGAAAGGATTGCCCAACTCACTGTAGCAGCCCAATATCAATTGGAGGATTGGGCCTAATAGGTTAATACCATATTATAATTAAGAATTTATCGGGTCTTAGCCAACCTGTAAAGCTAGTTTAAGGGAGCATTATTGCCTAAGTCATTGTAAGAAGTATTTAGCCATATACCAAATGCGGGATCTTAATATTTTTCACTCTAGCAATGATGGTTGTCTAATCTCGAGTTCACTCAGAATCATACAATTTATGTTCTATGCATCAAAATCTAGTTCAGTTGCTCAACAAATTGTTTTTATATGCACATGGGTTGACTTGCATAGAATCATGAGATTGAGGACGATTGGATGAGTATACATAATTATGGTTATTTTATCCCAGATATGCCAAAAATAGAAATGGTTTAGTGGTTAAAGAAAATCCAAGTTTATGGAGATTTCAGGAGTTTGCGTAGACTATTGGAGTTTGACAAACTTGCAAACATTTGTGTAATCATTGTCTTTTTATGTGAACTGCTGAACTAAACATTAAAACGTTAAATAATCCAAACTCCAGACTAGATTTCTGATTCTCTGATGTACCACTAAGGTTGCCTTACCTTCAGCAACCCAGTCCTCTGCATAGCATAACCGCCCTTGTTCCTCAACAAAAAACATTTTTACTGAATACTTATATACAACCATACACTGGCAAAAACTGTGTTGATATTTTATGATTCAAGTTTTTTCTTTTCACTCGTGTACTCATACTTTCCATTGTAAACCATAAAATGATGCACATAAATAAGGTTATTTATTTTATATTTTGCAATACAGGTGAATACTTGGCTCTTACAGGAGATAAGCTTAATGGTGTAGAAATGATTGCTTGCAACCTTGCTACACATTATTCACTAAATGCAGTATGTTCTTCACTTCTCTTTGTTCTTGTAATTCTTTTTACTGTCTGTTGGTCAGTTTTCCATTTCTTACATGATTTGGCTTCCCCCTGAAGAGGCTTGCTTGGCTTGAAGAACGCCTTGGTAAACTGGTCACAGACGATCCATCTGTTGTAGAGGCATCTCTATCACAATATGGTGATCTTGTTTTTCCCGACAGAAGTAGCGTCCTTTACAAGTAATGTTGCATCAACACACCCTAATTTCCTTTTGGTCTTTGACTTTTATCACGAGACAGTTTCATCATAGTTTTGTTATATCCTTATGGATCACATGATTATCTTTTAACTCTGGGAAATTCTACCATCTTAAATGTTCTTTCTAATTTTCTGATGTGATAGAACTAAAACAACGGATATTAAAAACAAAAATGTGATTAGTCATTGCAGATTTTTCTATCTGAAGATCGATCCCTGATCATTTGGTTTCTATGTTGCTTAATTGCCATTATTTTCTGCTTCTGAGTGTTATTCTCATTTTTGCTCAGGTTTGATATTATAGATAGATGTTTCAGTCATGATACAGTGGAGGAAATCGTTGAAGCTTTGGTAAGCATTGTATTTGTACACGATCTGATGAAGAATTTCATAGCTTGGCCCGTAATGAAATGCAATTATGAGACTATCTTTAATTTATTGGATAGCTACTACTGACCTGGTTTTCTTTTTGCCATTTTCATCTTCTGATTTTTTTCTTAAAAACACAATTTTTCTGAAAGTAGGTATTTTGCGTGAGGAACTTTATTCAAAATTATTTGTTAATATCATCCAACATGGGAAGAGCTGATCCTTAGCTATGTATCAGTCTCCAGTTGAAAAGGAGTACTTAGAACACCTCTCCAACATAAAAAATACAAACTCCCTCTGGCCTTAATTATAATCAAAAGTAGGTCAAAGAAAAATTGATGTAATTGGTTCAGATTTTGGACCAAATTCATCAACTTTCTTTGACCAACTTTTGCTTATAATTTAGGCCACAGGCAATACAAAAGAAAAGGCAGTGGACTATACATTTTGGGATTTAGTTGATGAAAAGCACCTGGTAATAGTATTGATAATATCCTGATTGACAGTGTAATACAATAGAGACTATGGTGAAAAAATACTTTATATCTGTGTTTTCATACGCCCCCCAATCGTACAAAGCAAATTTAATAGACAGAAAAAATATGCAGTGAACTACGAGCTAAACATTTCATATTCTGTAGCAATAAATAGGGCCTGAGCTTAACTTGGGTGTTGATCCTCCCCATTTATTGGATGGTTCCAGTAGGAGAGATAAGGACACACATAAGTCTTTCTCTCTCTTACTAGAACCATCCAGTAACTGGAATCTGCTTAACTTATCCACTTTTTGATAGTTTGCCTTTCTTTTAAAATTAAATGTTATTCTTTCAGGAGAAGGAGGCAGCTGAGTCTTCGGATGAGTGGTGTTTGACAACTCTTCGGAAAATAAGAGAAGCCTCCCCATTGAGTTTGAAAGTTATTTTACGATCTGTGAGTTGAATCTACCTTGCAAGTTTGTTTATTTCCCATTCAAGATGCTTTTCTTCTTCTTCCTTGACCTCTGCTAATGAATTTAGATACGGGAAGGTCGATTTGAAACTCTTGATCAATGTCTTGTACGTGAGTACCGCGTATCCGTTCAGACAATTTCCAAGAATGTTTCCTCTGATTTCGTTGAGGTAATGATTTTTCTTTCCATCATTTCCTTATCGAACAACATAAATTTGTTTTTATGATTTCACTTGACTTGTCCTTTATGCAGGGTGTTCGAGCACGAATGGTTGATAAAGATTTTGCACCCAAGGTATCTTTTTTCAAGAATCTATACATCTATCAATTCAGTACCACCTACCTTTTCTCTTGGTAATTATCTGAAGCGTTTTATTCCTAAATTTGTAGTGGGATCCACCAACTTTAAAAGATGTATCAGAGGACATGGTTGACCATTATTTCTCCCCGTTAGACGAACATGAGCCAGAACTGGTGCTGCCTACAGCACTGCGAGAACCTTACATGTGAAACTGGCATGCCTGCCTCTCATCAATGCTTGTCACTAGCAAGAGTAAGCCAAATAAGTTCTAATTTGTTTTCCAATTTCACATATCTTTGTTGTAATAGCTGAAGGAAAAAATGTAGAAATCGCACATTTGTTTTTTTGTGAAGGGTGCTTAAATGATTCCCATGCTTTCCTTGAAATGTAGATTATCCAATTTGCTCGCATACCACTGCGTCAGTTTGATAGCACTCTGTTTTCTATCATGAAATTGAATAGTTTATTGTTATATAATTTTTAACTAACAAGTAAATTATTTCCGCTTGAGATTGATCAAAAAGTGAATGTTATGACCTTATCATGATTTACACATTTAAATTCCCCCCCTCCATTTTATGTCAACTCAAAATTGTAAAGTATACCATATGGCTCGAATGAGATTACCTCAAGCGAAAAGATGTCCGGAAAAACTTTAAAAACCAGTGTTGACGTAGTTAGGCGATGCACCATGAGATCCATCACAATGGCCTCGAGTTTGGCTTAGCAGTCTACCACAGTCAATGGTTCCCGTTTGCTACAGATTGTCCCACAAATCTAAATAATCTTTTGCACTCCTTTTTAATTTTATTGGTTGATATTTATATGAATTCTATTCATTTTATGTTGAATATATGATTTAATGAGATTCATTAAAATTTCAATCAATGAAAGAGGATGTGATAAAAGTGCGCTGCTAGATCTTTCGAAGATAGATAAATCACAGCGGAGTCGTTCCCGTGAGCATAACTCAGTTGACAAGGACAATACATTATTAAATGCAGGTGTTGGGGTTCAAGCCTCAGACACCCTACATTAAAAGGTGAATTCTAAAAAATTACACCCTACAATGTATCATAATTGGTATGTTCCCAAAATTTTATCGAGGGACATCAAATTGAAACTCATTATGAATCAGTTACCTTTGAAACCTTCTGAAAGGTAAAACATGCTTCAACATCTACTTCTTCTATGATTTTTTTTTCTACCACATGTTTATTTAGTGACTAGGGGATACATTTCATCAAAAGGAGGACAAGTTCGGGTAAAAAAGTTAGCACAAATTGTACTATTCATCAAAAGGATTAGGCAACCAAAATGATAAAACTTTTGCGATAAAACATTTCTCAGTGGTAACCATTTCAAAAAAGTCAATAAAATTAATGTGACCCTATTTTAACTTCATCTACTTCCAATTGGTACAAAGTGAATCTCTTTAGTGTCACTGTCATTTAATAAAGAGATATTAGCCCAAACAAAATGAGGATTACATGTTTACTTTCCATATCTCTATCATTTTTTTAATACAAAAGTTAGTTTGTTAATTGATGTTAGTTATTTTTTTCTCCATGTCAAGACTTGAACATTGTATCTCCAACTCCTTAACTATTAACTCAAACTAAGCTACCCAACCCCAAAATGAGATGTTCAAGAAGTACCATATCCCTATCATCGAAACACTCTTACCAGCAAATAGTAAGGATAATTGCTACTAAAACACTAAGATCATTTAAATATCCACCACATCTAAAAAATAAGGAGATAATTAGATTGTCTAATGGCCATGTAAGGGTTATATTCCATCACCATACAATCAAAGTAATGCATGATCTAGAAAGAAGTAGGTAATATGTTAAATTTTATTACGTTTGTAATCATTTTTAAGCTTCTCATAGAACCTAAAAATCCAAAAATCTTCTTTCATTTCGATTATTACTTATATAAGAAACGGAAAATTACAAACATAAAAAGACATAAAAATATGATGATAAAGTAATGGTAATGTTTCAAAAGAGAAAAAAAAAGTGTTGAAATCCTTGCCATTTGTATCCATAGTCAAAATTACCTTTGTGCTTTGGTTTTGCAAGTTGTTTTTCTTGGGCAAAGTTAACAACTTGCAAACATTGTGCTGCTGTTTCAACTTGCAAACCATTACCTAAACAAATTACTACATTACATGTAAAACAAAGCAACTACACTTTGAGTGTGATCCCAACTTATCTTTCTCTTAGTTGTTGCTTCTTCCTCATTTTTGCATCAGTTATCACACTCACAACAAGAGCATGTGCCCCCTCTCCAATTTTTCAGTTTTCATGTTTTTTTTACCTTTACCAAATAAAACTTTAGTCTTCTCCAAGTTTACACTTAATAAAAAAGGTGAACGTCTTGTTTCCCTTTTCATCTCTTCAAGTTCCAATTTCGGAACCAAAACAACAACAAATCCAATTTACAAATTAATCCAATAGAAGTTGAGATTTATCAATAGACTATATTGGAACTAAAAGAAATCAAATAATGGAGATAACCCTTTTTTTTTTCGTGAGTGGGAGAACTACAAAAAATTGAGAAAATAGAGAGATAAAAAAGAGGAAAAATGTAGAGACCTTGAGCCAAATTCATCACTTTCTTCATTCACATCATCCTTTGCAAATCACTACCACCCCACTAAATATCAGTAACACAAACCCTCATTCACCCCAGTTCTTTAATATTCATGTATGTATTGGTTATCTTCTGAATTACTTTTGGTAGTTTTAATTTTTTAAATCTAACATTCATAGGTTAGGTTAGAAACTGACTAAGAGTGATTTTCCAAAGTAGATTTTGATGTGATCCACTAATATTAGTTGTGTTTATATGAAACGGAAACAACAATGATAACGGCGGCACATATTTTCCTCGGGAGATTTTGTTTTGAAATCTAATCGGGATAAGTTTCAAAACTTCAGCAAGGGATGCCTTCTCCGTAATCCATTTATACTATGCTATGTTAAAATTTTCTTTTCACGAAAAGGTGCGCTGAAATAGCCCTCCGGAAAGCACCGCTATTCAGGCGTTTCTTATTGCGAAAAGAGGATTTTAGACATAACAAAAGTGGATGGACCTGCGAGTTCGCCTCTAGCTAGAGGTTTCAAATATGTTCTGATAAAGATTTCAAACTAAATCTCTTGCGGCATGTTGTCGTTATCCATTGTTGCGGTTTCAGAGAACCATGACTAAACTGACTGAAAATCCCCTAATATTCAGACATAAGTGATTCCCCTTGCGCTACAAGGTTGGTTAGGTTTGATGCGATCTTTGCTTAAATTATTCATGTTTATTAAATTATTATTCTTTTCATGTATTCAATTTTTAGATTTTGTGTTCACAAGAAAAGATGAGATGATGTGATTGGACTTTCCCCATCGCGTTATGGTAAGGCGGCTAGGGCTTTGTTATTCCTATATTACAGGCCCTCTTAGAAGCCGGATCAAACCTAAACATTTTCTTTGCTTGTGTGTTGTCTCCCAAAAATATATTATTTACAAAAAACACTCTTATTAATTATAGTTAGTGGAGTAGTTATAGATAATTGAAAAGCAATAAATAAGTGTATGTTAGTGCAAAAAAGTAATTAATGTTGTATTGGTATTATAAAAGGGATAAATAATTAGAGACAAGAAAAAATAGGAAAGAGACATCTATTGTGAGACGGAGGGAGTACTTACTTACATGCCCGATCATAATCATATTCATATATCCTTTATCTCATCACTCATATTTAACTACTTCTGTTGTAACCTTTTTCTTACATTAGGGACCTTGCTTTTCAACTTGCTAACTATTGTAAAGCTCTAGGTTCTCAATTTAGTGCAAGTGTGCTATCGTGAGTTCTAATACTTTTTTCATAAATCATTGGTTAAGCATGAATGAAAGAATGAATTTTATGTCTTCCTCTTCATTATCATATGTTGGTTACATTCATACTAACACAATCTATTTTGCTTGCTATCATTGCCTTTTTCGATAGCTTGTTCAAAGACAAAGGTGAGTCGTTTAATATCACAGGTCATTTGGTTTGCTACGGTTTGAAAAATTTGGAAAGAAATAAATAATAGGCTATTCAAAGACAAAGAATGCTCGGTAATTCAGGTGGTTGATAAGATTAAGTTTCTCGCATTTAAGTGGTTGAATGCAAAATTTGCTACTCTTCCTTTCAATTAGCATGGTTGGTGGTTTAGTCCGTTCACCATGTTGGGCATAGGCTAAGAGTTATTTCTTTTCTTGTTTTTATTTCTTGTACAGGTTCTTCTTGTAAATACTTTTTCGACTTTGTTGTCTTTTTCTTAGTACACATTGTGCTAGGAAAGACTCTTTGATTTGGTAATATATTTCATTTTAGTCTCTTAAAAAAAATACATTAAAAAAAAAATGTAACAGTCTATCACAATAAATCTTTTATAAATGGGAAGTGATAAGAAAATACTATTCAAATATATTCACTTTTGATTTTTTGACCAATTAAAACATATTCACTTGAATGAAACTTTTCTAACATTACTTCCCTGATCATTATAAATAGGCTATTGCAACAAGGTGTAAATGTCAAACTTTAAAAACAAAATGGCATCTTGCATCAAACCCATCCTTTTAACCTTTCTAGTTATTTGCATTGCTTCAGTCATGGTTGCAGGTAAGAAACTAGATTCATAACTCAACTTTGTTGTGTTTTCAAAGAAAATTTGATTGTAAATATGACAGTGACTTTTGGTATGTATATATTTTTAATTTCAGTTTTAGGAACCATATATTTTATGAACATGTATACAAGATGAATTTGAAGTGGCAAATGATTCTCGAAAATATTATATAGTATTTCTAAAGGAGTTGAAATGATTGTTGCAGGAGATGTCGTATTTCCACCTGGAAAGCATTGCTTTGTTTGGACATATTGTCCAACTGCACCAAAATTATGTGACCATTTTTGTAAAGTATCAGGTGGCTTTTGTCTCAAAGACCAACCTGGAGTTTGTTGTTGCAACTAAATGTTCAAGAGATTTTTGTTTGATAATTCTACTTTCTGAATTTGATTGTAGAAGTATATCTATAAAGACAGTCAATAAGATTTTCAAGAAATAAGTTGAATAATCAATAGTGTAATTTAAATTTAAATTTAAATTAATATTCATAAGATTTCTTATTATTAACGTAAAAGTTTTATTTTATTATAGTAGGTACGAATTCAATAACAATAATAATAATATTCTCAAAATAAAAATAACAACAACGACGACAAAAATAACATTACAATGTTGACTGATAATAAATTTATCTCGCATGATTAAATGGAATAAAATATTTCCAATTCTTTATGGTCTATTCAACGAGGGACAATGACACAATGGGATATGTTTTGTTTTAGAGTGTCTAAACAAAGAATAAATATAAATATTAATATATAAATATCTTGATTAATTCTTTATAAAAAAATCAAATGATATTATTTAACATTAGAGTTTTGTAGTTTGCAAGGATATTTAACATGTGAAGTTCAAGTGTTGCACAATTTTTTTTTTTAAAAGTAACAATTAAAAAGGAATTTTTTGTTTAATGTTATAAGAAAATCCCACCAAATTAATTTATTTTATATAATAAATAATCTCTTTCATGAATTATAATTTATTTCAGATTTTAATTATGATGGTCTGTAACACCTTACTTGAAAATGGTACACGTGACAAAGATAATTTTGTATAATTATTAAATAGGGTGAAAATTTGCATGCTTTCCAAAAATTTAATAAAATTAGTGCATGATACATAAACCAACGTTAATAGATTCTACATTGAACTGTTTATGAGTGGTCGAGACATTCTTTTCAGCTTCCAATATTAATCCATACCTAGAAGCATAAGCCAAAAATAGTGAGTATAAAACTCAATAACATAAAATATAAAACACAATTTAAATGTTTCCAACCATGGCTGGTGTACTAGACATAGAGAAAACCCTCTTATTAATCATATATTTCTTAGGATTACAAGTCCACATAATCATATTACTTTCTTTTAAAACAAAACTCGGTATCCGATCTAAGAATCTCACCGTCCATGTGGGGGGCCCCATTTAAAGGCAGGGCTATAGGGAATCAAACATAAGACCTTGGAAAGAGCAAACTCCAAGATCACAAGTCAACCAGTATGCCAACTCCAAATGGGTATCATATTACTTAAACAAGATTCTTATGTAAATGGATAGGTAATTATGTAAATGTCCGAAAATAAACATTTTGTTCTTTTGATTATCTTAAAAAGCACATTATTACATAAACCATATTCAGACAACCAAGATCCATAAGTAATTTTAAGCTTATAAGTTTATACGTTTCATTGGTTCCTTTATTGACTCCGCAACTTGTCATGAGTTTGGGTGTAACCAATAGTGAGTTGGCTACTATAGTAAAGTACGCTTAAAAGCGGTAAGTAGCGTCCCACCTACTACTTTACTGTAAGAGATAATTAAGGTATCCTTTATTTTCTAAGGTTACCTTAACTATCCCATAATTGTCTGATCTATCATTCATTCATGTACTACCTAGCTAGGATAATCTTGAGTTTAACTTATTTATTTTGGTTGTTTGAGTCTGAGAGTTTGGTAAACATGCTAATTAAGGATTTTATGTAATAATTGGTTGGACAATTTTCCCTCTCAGTTCTGGAAAGATTTTTTAGCCATTTTTGTCTGCTAAATTCTTTTTGTTTTAGTATTAGAATTTTATGTAAAGATAAGATGTTATCTGAGTACATGTATATGATCCTGCCATTGTTTTAGGTACGATGAAATGGCTGCCAAATATAATATGGACTACATTGCTAGAGGTAATTACATTAGATCTGAATTATTGTGTTTCAATTTATAGATTATTGCTTTTCTGGGAAGTAAAGTAACATTTTATTATGATGTTTATGATTTTTCTTTTTTGGAGGTGCTACTCAGAATTCAATCAGGGTTGCTCATGTGTGTGTAGTGTGTAATTACTTTTATACAAGTTTAGCTGAATCTTGAGTAGTTGTGGTAAAAATAGCTTATCAATTTCCTGCGGATTATTGTTCTCTTCATAATGTTTCCAGCGTCATTTACTGCGGAAATACCTGCGGAATATTTTGCAGGAAACGGGCTTACCATCAGGAAAACTCCTCAGGCACTGACCAAATGATTCCTATGGATTTTTTCATGTTTCCTGCGGATGTACCTTTCCTGCAGATTCTAAAATCCTAATTGAAACAATTACCCACGAAGGTATTACATGAGAACCTAAATCCTTGGCAAAATCCATAGGGAAATCGAGAGTTTCTTGTAGTGTATGTGCAGGATTATGCATGTAGTAAACTTTGACATCTTATCATTCTTTTAATCAAGTAACTCTTGCCATTAATAGTTACTTTGATACATTATACTCGGTGGTGGATTGAGAATAAAATCTCGGATGGGTCAGCAAAATAAAATATAATATATAAATTAAATACGCAAATCATATTGTATACAACAAATTTACTAAAAATATTTTAAAAGTAGACTAATTTGTTCCTTATTTTTTCTTCTTCACGAAATTGATGTTGTAAGTGAGGAAGTCGTTTGATACAAGATGATCATATGGTTCTACCTATGTTAGATTTTTAGGTTCCTTTAGGATAAGATTTTCATTGAGCAACTATGAATTTTGAGTTGAGGCGAGTTGAGAGTATAAGAAGCAAGAAGAATGAAAGAATCATAATCGCATTTTGAGAAAAGCGAAAATGAGCGAAACATCGAAAAAAAGTGACAAATGTAGCATTCACAGCCGGGAAGAAAATCGATTGGGAAGGGATGGCAAAGCTTCTCATCTCCGATGAAGCTCGTCGTGAATTCTAAAATCTTCGGCGCGCTTTCCACGAAGTTAACACTCAACTCGAAACAAAGTTCAGCCAGCAGTTATAGAAAAGGAATTGGCACTGTTTTGTGGATATGTACAAGGAGTATTATAAGAGGATTGAGATCCTTGCTGGTTTAATAAATTATAACTACATTATTTTTTTGTAACTTGGTTCTTCTCTTCTTTTTTTGGTTACACTTGGTTCTTCTCTTCAGTTTAAAAGGTTCTTCACATTTCCATTTCAAAAAAATAAAACAGTGAATTTTGAGTTGTATTATCGCATTTGATGTTTGATTTATAAATATTTGAACTTCCATAAATTATGAGATTGTAAAATATTAGAAGTGATTTTTTGACAATACAATTATTAATAAGGGAGGATTTTTTTTTTTTTTGGCAGAAATTTAGTTTGAATATTTCTTCCTTATTAATATAAGAAATGATAGAGATATAAATTCATACAAGAAATAATTAAAGGGAAAAAAATGAAAGATATGAGAGATATATCAAGACAAAAGAAATAAATATATCTGAGCAAGGAGGAAGATGGAGGAACGTCCATGATTATCAATATAAGAAATTATAGTGTCAAACACATAATTTGCCACATTATCAAAACGATTAACTTAAGTCATAACTACTTTAAAAGTCATAATAGATAAGAAGATTTCAAGAGGAGAAAAAGCATTATGAATCGTCATTCTCTTGGTAAATAACATCAGCTTGTCCCGACGCTCTCTTGAACTGAGTAATTTTTGTCATCAACTCGGTTGTGACGTTTACATTAAGCTTCACCATCATCTTTTCTAGCATGGGAGAATACATAAGTAGAAATCTGATAAAATCTAATTCAGATGTGATGTCGGAGATTCCTTTTATGCTCACATGGCGCACTCGGAGGGGCATGGGTGGCTCCAAAAAGACATCTTCCCAACAATAGGAGTCGGGTGTTAAAAGGGCAGTGCGTTTCTCAAGCTCTGCCTACATTCGATTTTTACAAATTCAAAGATCAAAGGAGGGATTATTGTTATGAATGAGAGACATATAGCATATCAAAACTCTAAAGGTAACATTGTATAGATTGATTAAAGACAGAAAATGTGGTACAAGAGTCTCTTATTTATATGACTCTACTGCACTAATAATGAAACTAACTCTATCTAAACTGCAACTGATACAAAACTTCTCTTCACATCTTCAAAATTCCAAGACTCTAGATGCATACTTTAAGCAAAAATAGTTTGCGAATTCTAAAGATTAATAACTTTACATAAAAACAAAAATAAGACGTGCAAGCACAATCACAAATTAGAAAAATCAAGCCGAACAATACGAGTACTTACATTTATTTCTAATTTTCGAAGATTTGGTGAGCTTCTAAGCAAGCAAAGAGCAGCCAAACTTTGCTTCATGTCATTAAACCTTATGCTTATGAAAAGAAAACTTAAATTGATACAAGGTGTCGGAAGCTTTACGGGCACATCACCTGCATCCAAATACTTAAGCACAATAGAAGAATGGCTCTAAATCAGATTGAGGTTCATTTTAAATTTGTAAAGGAGCGGAGTAAATTAAAGAGCATTAAGTAAGTCACTCCTACAAGCAATCAACATTCAGATGTTTGAGTATTTTACCTTTAAAAGCTGGCTACTAATGTCAAGGCTTTGTACGTGTGGTAGATGATCGAAAAATCTTTTCAAATTACTTGAGCATCCACGTAATTGAGTTTGATTTCTTTGAGAGCGAAAAAAGAAACTTACCTCGGTTAATTGGAAAGTGTTGTCAAAGCTAAAATTCACAAAATTACCAAAGATGAGAAATTTTTTCAGATTTGGTGCATTGATATTAAGTTGGGTTAAACAATCAAGATATATCAATTTCAAATCTTCTAGCAGGTGGCAGCCGGATATCAAGTTTTCAAAAGCATCTTGAGCCATTGTAACCTGAAATAATTCAAGACTTTTCAAGTTCTTGAAGCCTTTAAACGTTGTTGGAGGTTGAATACAACAACAGTATAATTTTAAATGATGTAAACTTGGACATGAGAACAAGCACTGGGGTATCTTATAGCGTTCAAACAGGGGTCTCCTATAGTACTTCTCCTCTACAAAGATTTGCAACACAAACTCTTTCATAGACTTTTCTTTTAGATGAAGAATCCACCGCTCAATATCAGCCACAGAGTTCACACCAATGAGATCACAACCGGGGTCGGAGAGCTGGAACTTGTTGATTGATCCAGAATGAAGTCGAAGTACATGATCAACAATTCTCAACAACTTGTTAATGAAAATTGAAGGATCTTTGATAGCTTCAATATTAGAGACACAATTAATATCAAACACAAGATTTGGTAGTGTGTGCCAGTTATTCCTCCATTCACTGGACAAAATACTTGTTCTCACTGCTTCCCTAATTGGCAAGTATGAGAGAATGTGGTCTATTACATGACTAGGTAAGCAACTAATTCTATCCGGCTCCACGCCAATCACTGTTCTGCGAGTAGTCTTTGCTATTTTTCTCCCCTTCAGATAGACATAATTCATATTCAAAACAAGGATCAGAAAACATGCTATGTTAGTGTATTTGTATCTATATATGTATAATGTATACAAAAAATTTCCTCTAAAAAAAAACTGTATACTTGAATTTTAGCTAGGTCCACCGAGAGAGAACCTTGAAACTCAGTGCAACAATCTCAATAAATCTGTAAAAATCTCGATTATCGTTTTTAACATCGGAAAGCTTTCATTTTTAAATAAAGATGTGTATAAAAAAAAGGACGTGTAACTTCGGACATTAATTAAGGAAACAAAAGGTAAGTTTTGCATCCTCCTTCAAAAAAAGTTAAGTTTTGCATTGAAGACAATATTTTTTACACTTTTTAATATTTGATTACACGAGTTCTAAAAAATTCTTATTCTACTTGTTTCTTCAACTAGTGCACTAGTTAACATTTTCCTTAAAAAAAATGTCATGAGCTATTAATCTACTAAAGAGAGCAAAAATCCTTCATTTTTCTTTTTTAACAAAAACGACTATTCAAGTATAATAGTGCTTAAACATTCGACCATGCATATAAAAACTTTTTAACTGGGTTCGATGAAAATAGGACCGTACTACAGATATTTTCCTAACTTAAATGATCAATTTGACCTAATTCATATTACAAGGTTGGTCTTTGTAGAGTGTCATAATTTGGCATGAGCACAATATAATGTTGTGTGATAATATATTACCATTGGCAGTATAATGAAATTCACTGATGGAATGCATATTATATACACAGAATAAGGCTTTGAGAAATTACCATTGTCATGGTACCGATTGAGAAGTTCCAGAAAAAAGAACGTAAGAATAACCTTTCGAAAGTGATTGCTACAACAAACAAAAAACATTAATTTAATTAATTAATCAATTAGAGAAAAAAATAATTTAGTAAGTAAAAAATACTAACCAGTAACCACAGTGAATCCTTCAAAAAAATAAAAAACGTAACCACTGTGAAAGGATGAAAAGACTGAGGATCAGGTAACGAAAGAAAATCCCGTCGAAAGCTTGGTTCCAATGGTTTTAGGGTTTAAATTTTTTTAGACCTAGTTGGTTGGGAATCAAAAGGATTTAATTAAGGATTAAATAAACATCGTCAATGGGTTTAGTTAGGGTTGGGAACAACCCAAAGTCAATAGACCCAGTCTATTATTTATAAATGATAAGGATTAAAAAAAAAATTGGATTAAATATGTTTTTAGTCGTTTAAATATATTAAAATTTTGTTTTAACCCCTCTACACATTTTCTTCTTCGGTTTTTGGTCCTCTAAATATTATATTTTCAATTTTAGTCAAATTTTTTTTTTATTTTACAAAAGTTCACATTTAGTATTTCAAACGACTTTTTTTATAACATATCATCGATAAAACCATAAAATATCATTAGTTTGATAATTTAACTATCTAATCTTTAGTCTTTATTAATTTATTTATAACAAATACTTAAAGGTTCCAATTACACTTTTATTGCTTTGATCTCCAAGGTGCAGTGTTCGCAAAAGTTATTTGATTTTCGTCACATTTCTTTGAATGGTTCTATGTACAAAATTTTGACCAAACTCTTGGCTAATAGGTTAAAATTGGTTACTGGTAGTGTGATTTCTTAATCTCAGTCGGCTTTTGGTAAAGGCGGACAAATTTTGGACGATATTGTTATTGCTAATAAGGTGGTGGATGATGGCAGAAAAAGGAAGAAATAGCTTCTTTTGTTTAAGGTTGATTTTGAGAAGGCTTATGACAATGTTGAAGGTTGTTAGGTTTTTCTTGTAAATGGCGGGGGTGGATTATGGAGTGTGTAAGCTCGGTTACCACGTCGGTTTTGGTTAATGGTAGCCCAACAGTGTCATTATAAATTCATTATTTGTTAGAAAAGTGAGTCTTTAATCTGTATGATTTGTTTTTCCTATCGGATTCAATTTCTGCACCATTAAAGCTCACTTCACTTTTGAATGATTAGTGCTTTGACCATACTTTAAAATTTAAATTCTTTATGACAAGTGAAATATTATATTCTTTTAGAAATTGAGTATTGTTATCCAAGTGGGAGATTGTTGGATTAATTATTTAATTAATCAATTATGGATTGACAATAATAAATTATTATAAGTTAATCTTATAATATAAATTATGGTTTATTGTTTAAGCACTAATTAGTTGATGAATTTGAGTGATTGAGCTATTGTTATTAATTGGACCGTGATGGGTTGAACCATTTAGATAAGCTCAATGAGAGGTCCCTGCCCTCAGCCGTTTAGCTATTTAAATGTCATCCCATCAGACGGTTAATTATTCTGAACATTCTGGTGCTAAACAGAATGAGGGTAGTCATCCCTCTCATCCTTCTGACAGTTATCCTTCATCAACCTAATTCAAAGGTACACAATTTCTTATTCCTTCTTTGTTACTAAATGATATGCTATAATTTGTATCTACTAATTTAGGGCTAAATACTTAAACTTTTATCAGCACCAACCAAATTTCTTCTTTGCTTTTAATTTATGGCGGTCTAATCCTTTGGTTTGAATGAGTTTTATCAACTTGTATTTTCTTTCCATTTTGTTGGCTACTTTATTTAGTTCGACTATATTATGTACTTTTTTCTTATCCCTTCTAGACACATCTTGTGCTTTGAAGGTATGTTGTATATCTATTATGTCTTTGGCCTTTAAAAAAAATAGTTTATCTATAAATAACTTATCGTCTTATCAACATATATCATAAAAAAAGTCATTTGAGATATTAAAAAGTTCATGTTTTTCTCCTCGCATCATTTTAGTGTTATTTGATCATTTTGACTTAGAACTACATCAAATGAATGTGAAAACTCCACTTTTGAATGAAGATCTAGATGAAGAGGTTTACATGGAACATCGAGAATAATTTTCTTCTAGTGGCAAGGAGCATTTGGTATGCAAACTTAAGAAATCTATATATGGACTCAAACAAGCTTTCCGTCAATAGTATTTAAAATTTCACAATGTCATATCTTTTTTTGGATTCATTGAAAACATTATGGATCAATTTATATATCAGAAGGTCAATGGGACTAAAATTTGTTTCTTTATATAGTATGTGAATGGCATTTTACTTGCTAGAATTGATGAATATTTTTTATACGTGGTAAAACAATTTCTCTGCAAGAGTTTTGATATGAAAGGTGTGGATCACAATTATTATTTGTGCTTAAAAAGAGTGATCTCTTGCTCCCTACGTACCTGCAGATGTTATGGATGATTCAAAGTTACACACCTTTCAGATACAAAATATCTATTTATTGGTGTATTTTAAATTTATGAATCAGTTTTTGAGATTTGCCAAATGACCAAAACAAAAATAGACCTAACACGGTTATTACTCATACTTTTTGGTTTGTATTTAAAAATATATATATATCAATGACAAAAAGAAAAGTGAACTCGTTGTAGTCATTGGCTTTGGAATTTGCATAGTGACTGAACCAAAATTCGATTTAACACAGTCACACTTCATGTATTTAATAAATTCATATTTCTATTGAAACTTTGTGATAACCAAACGAAAAATATGATTTGGTAGTAGTCATCGGTGGTTTAAATAGGATTTGTATGGTGACCCGACTAAAAGTGGGTACACAATAATCAAAACTAACATGTAAGATTTGGATTTTTATTAAATATTTGTGTAACCAAATCAAAATAAGTTTTTTTTTTGTCAAGAATAAGTTTTTTTTTTTAATAAACACAAGAATTTAGAGTATCATTAAATCCCTTACTCTTGTACCATTACTAACAATGTTTGTCCTCGTGAGTTTAGCTTAATTGGTAGGACAATTTATAATATATGCAAGGTCTGGGTTCAAACCCTGACCACCACAATAAAAAAAAACAATGTCTAATTGGTTATATTGAAACTTATGATAGAGCCCTCGTACCAAATTTATTTTCATCTTTTTCTCTTCCCAATATAGTCAACTGTAGTCACCACGATTATAGGATCGATGTCCTTATTGTCGCGGTCAGAGCGTTGGCTCTTCCTTCCTCTTCATTCGATTATATTAGTGATGGTAATGAGAAACGAAGAAACTTCTGAGTGTAGAGCAGGAAGAACATTACTTTCTTAGAGAAAGTTGACGAAGAACTGTTGTGAATTCGATGAAAAAATCACACCAATAACAAACTTGATGTGTGGAGCAAGTGATAGTCAAGCAACCAAAACAAAGTGTATGGAACAATAATAATCACAAACAAAAGTAGAAAACAGCGAGAGAAAGAAAGAGAGAGAACACAAAAGAATTTGTTGACCCACTTCGGTCCAAATTGACCTAGTCTGGGGGAGAGAGCAGCCCTCCGTTTCACTATAATGATGAGTAACCTTACAAAAGAGATATCAATGGGTTGTAAGAATAAGTCTCTCGCCTAATTCTACCCAAAGTCCCAATCTCTTCCCGTAACCAAGAGACTCAATCCTAATAGTGTTTCTCAAGGTGAATCAACCCTCAATCCCTAGTGTTTGATGCCAAGAGACAAACTCTATACAAACCCTAGTTTTGTTGTTGCCTTTCTAAACCCTTGTTTCAGCCCTTTCTATCTCAAGGTTTACTCTGATACAAAGTCTATATTTATAGTAAAAGTAACCCTCATAAAATTGTAACAAATCTGGCCCAAAAATACGTTTATGAAAAATATTGTTACGCAAAATCGGGCCCCGAGTTCCTCCATTCGGGCGCCGATTTTTCACGAACCAAACTGCCCCCAAAGACAGCCAAAATCGGGCCCTAATTTTGCCAATTTGGACCCCGATTTTGCACTTCCAGCAAACATCAATTTTGCACCCCAAACTTTAATTTTGAGTCACTTTCACAACAAGAACGTTTGAAAAATCTCTATATCACCCGACACAAGTAAAACTTTAGAACAAATATGATTGTTTATGAACCATGGTAACATGTCAACAAGAATGTTTGTGTTACTAGCATATTTCACACTTGAAATAAAAAAATTTGAAGACGTAAATTTATTTATTTTTACAAAAAGTGATTATCAATAAAATAGAAAATACAAATGATGGTGGGGACATAATAGAGGGAGGGAGTGTCTTAATTAGTGGACCGACGATGCCATTGGTTTTTCCGTGAGCGGAAATGGCGAGTGTGCCCGACAAAGCAAAAATGAAAATTAATATAATTTTTAAAGTAAAGAGAAAAAAAAAAAAAAACTTTTTTTCCAAGAAGGTAAACTAGCCCATCCAAATTGGCACAAGAGAAAATCGAACCTGAAACCTAGAGGAGGGAGAAAGAAAAAAGAAACTTATAATGTGACAACCAAAAAACCTTTCATATTTAAGTAAAATAGAAATTGATTTAAAAATTAAAAAGAAAAAAAAACAGACATAGAACTAATACAGAAACATACCAAATAAGTTTCACATCATAGTCATAGTAAACATATCGATCCTATTTCAAAGGGTAAACAGAAGAAGAAGAAAAAAGAAAACAATCAAATGGGAAACATGCTATTATCTTTTTTTAGGGGTGCTATTATCATTATGGACCATAAAAACTAAGAAAAAATTAAAATAAAAGGGTGAGGCAACTACTGTGTATTGTAAACACATAGAAAACAGCAATTTAAAACACATAGAAAATAACAATTTACCAATACAACCTCATCAGCAGTTAACTATCGATGAATTTTAACCAGCGGCAGTTAATTATCGATGGACATTTACGTTTTTTCTGGTGTTTCAGTTTTGTTAGAAGTGTAAACAACAATTTTCGAAATCAAGACAAAAAGAAAAACAAAGAAAGAAGAAAAAAATTGAGAAAGTTCTTTGTTTGATTGGTTTGCACTCTTCTCTATTTTCAAGTTTGAACCTCTTTTTATTGGCAATGCTCTGCTCCTTAGCATCGAAATCCTCAGTTTTCATGGTTGGTTGTTGAAAAATGGAATACCACAAATGGTACAAGCATGTGTAGGGTGGTCCATGTGTAGCTAAAATTTGCAAAATGAAAAACCTACTCAGAAGTAAAATTGGCATGCATCCAGAAATAGCAAATCAAAATGTATGATTATGAACAAATTTCTGTAAAATATTTTATTTTATGATTTTCGATGTAAATGTTACGGGTGAGCCAAATTAATGGGGCTAATAATGTTATTTTTTTTATAGATTCTATCTACTAAAGTTAACCTTGTTGAGAAGTTTTGGACATTAAATGTAGATATTTATTTTAGACGGAATTCAACTCATTGTATAATCTTCTTTATTTTTGATAATTTATTTTATGGACGCAAATATGTTGAAAAATTTTCTCTCAAAAAAAAAATATGTTGAAAAATTTAAAAGACACGCAAACAAGCCACTTTTTTTAATTATGATGACGAAAAACAAAATTTTAAAATTTATTAAGGATAAAAAATTTATTTAATCCATTATTTAAATACTAGTGGTATGAGATGAGATTGCAGTGTTACATATATAGGTTATCCTAATCCCTTCTTCCAAAGGATATTTGCCCCCAAAAATGAAAGTAAAGGATATTTTGTTTATAATAAAAAAAAAATATTTTGTTAAAGAGTTTTTAATCAACTTAAATAATCGTATATTAAATGTCACATAAATTTTTACAAATGATTAAAATATAAGTTAACATTCCCTTCCATTAAAATTCTTCTCCTCCCTTCCTCTCTATAAATTTCCTACCCTTCATTAAATCAAAGCTTAAAAAATTATTTTTTTCAATCATAAGTTAATAAATTGACAATGAAGAATCACATAAATAAACTTAAGCTTTTGAACAATGATATTATATGTTCATTTCATCAAATTACATTGAAATAATAATGGCTTCAATCCAACCGGCGCAATAGGTACTCAACCTGAACCTCTTTAGTAAGAGGTATTACCCATTTCTCATACAACTTAGAAGCCACTGATGGATCAAACTTTTGTTTACCTTTGCTGTCATCACTGCTGTTAAGGCTTATATCCTGCCCAAACAATGTTGCCTTCTTTTCAACCCTCTTCTTCACCATCTCTTCAACACTCTTAAATGTCAACAATTTCATCAACCCTTCTTTGTCCTACAATTAAAAAGAATGTATCATTTTAGGTGGAAATCTATGTGCCAAAAGTAAAGGTTAAGAGTCTCGCATTTAATGAAATAAGGTCAAAAAATAAATTTATAACTCAGGGACATCTTTTGTTTTACAAACCGGTGTTGTAAGAGTTTGAATTAAGCTAAATTCAAATTTTAAAATTGTATCAAAGTCTATTTAAGATATATTAAACCATCTGCGACCACTATCAAGCCACTTAGGCCACGCTCCTGATGTTCAATTTTGGTCGTGTGATAAGGGTGTGTTAACAATTTAGTTTATGAAATTGAAGTCAATAATTTGGTCGTTAAATTAAAGAAATATTAGAGACTAATTTGACGATTAATATGATTGGAGATTGGATGTCTCAAAAACCATTTTGAAATTTCATTAATCTCAGAAACCAAATTGTCCAACACCTACGGTTTCAATGACTAAACCATTAACTTACTTGAATAAGAAGATATAGTAGAACTTAGAAAGTTATCATGGAATTCAAAAGGATAATCTCATGTTCAAATTTTATGACACAAAACTTATGAAGATATAAGAATGATGATGGAGCTAAAATGCCAACACTCAGTAATCTGCAACCAATTTATACCTTAGAACGAATTAAAGGCTCGTAGTCTTGAGGAGATTCCCTGAATTTCACTTCAGCTACAAACTTTCCATAATGAACTCGTTTAGAAATGGCCTGCAGATATCTTATAAAATGAAAAATCAGAATCAAAACTAGGCTCTATTTGGATAAGCAGTTTAATTAGCGCTTGTAGCATAAGCGTTTGTCATATAAATGCTTATGTATAATGTATTTCTATACAAAAGTTAAAATAAAATGTAAGTTGTTTTCATAAGTTATCCTAGAGAGCTTATGGAATAAGCTGAAAACAACTTATAAACATGTCATAAGTTGTTTCTGGAGAGCTTATCCTAGAGAGCTTATGGTATCTGAGACTGCTATTTTGACAAAAATTGAATTGGTTGTTAATCATATGCATTGTTCTGCATATATTCATCCATAAACATATTCCTAAAATAGTTTTTCAGAGAAATTTTTACCTGCAACAATGAGAGATCACTAGCTGCAGTTTGTGCGTAGTTGCCATCATCACCGGAAGCAACGAACAATGGAAGCAGGTCATGAAAGTACATTTTCCACAAGGACTTGTTTATGTTAATCGAAGCGGCTCCAGGATGCAAAAACTACAAATGGAATTGATTTTAAAATAAGTCATTTTTATTCTAAGTTGTATTAACCGTGGAAATTGAAATATCATATCAGTTTTAATGAATTACCTTTGTGAAGGGATAAGATGGAACAAGTGATGATGGTAAATTTTCTGCAAAGAAAGGATTCTCTTCAGGGTTTTCGTATCTTCCAGCCTGTAATATATTCACATTATTTTACACACAATATATTCTTTCAAATGCAATAACATAATGCTTAGCAACCACTCAAAAATTAAAAGAGATTTATAATAAATACTCAATGAAGCACTTATAATAATATAAAGATTTGTAAGCTCTAATGTATAAGCTATTTATATAACAAAAGATCAAGTAAAGTCAAATTAAATTAATATAATCTATAGGGTGTTTTGGTAAGCTATTCTAAAGAACTTATGAAAATAAGCTGAAAACAACTTTTGGACATGTCATGTGTTGTTTCCGTAAATTCTCTCAAAACAGTTTCACAAGTGTGTATGTCGGTAAATAAACTCAAATAAGACAATTCAAACAGGCCAAAAGTTCATATATCCCTAGGTGAAAAAACTTATCAGAAGCTGAAAACTATAAACTAGATAATGTAGAAGTTTCATCTCATAAACAAGTACAGTATAAATGTATCACTCATTCTCAACACCTAACAGTCAGAACTATTTATGGATTTTGCAATGACTTAACATACTAACTTATGCTAGATTGCCAGAGAAATTATCAGCCAACATATTTAAGACCTGTTTGGTTTTTAATAGACAAATGTTAGTAAATTAATGACTCTGTTAGTTTTTTAGGGTTCGAACTCTCAACCTCATGCTTAAAATTCCTCTGCGTCCCTTAGCTCACCAACCAAACTACCTTGTAAATTATTTTCATATAAGCTATAAGTCATTTTCATAAACTATCCTGAAGAGCTTATGAAAAGCTAAAAACAACTAATAGACATATCATCAGTTATTTCCGTACGCTCTCACAGATAGTCTCACAAATGCTTATGTCAGTAACAAAAAGTTCAAATAAGTAAATCAAAAAAGACCATAATAATTAATAACCTTAGCTTGAACAGTCTCAGTATTGCTGAAAACAAACTCAACCAATGAGCCATAAAAACCAGGGATTTGAAGATAATTCTGATCATAAGTTTGAGAATTAAAAGGAAACTTTGCTCTCTCAATAAGACCAAAAACAATTGTATCTTCTTGTCTAACCAAAGTCTCCCTCACTGTATCAAGAGTATATTCATTCTCTGCTGTGGCCATTTTGTTTATCACTGTAGACATTGTTAAGACAATAATCAACAACTTAAATTTAATCATCATCATCCTCATCAATAAAAGATCAAGATCAAGATTGTAATTAATTATGATAATGATGATATGATCATAGGCATTATATATAGGAGATATGAATGAATATTAATAAATAATAAATTGTGAATGAAGTCAATTAAGAACCAACCATATAATCAATGTTAATGTTTGACACCACAAAGAGAAATATATTGATGACAAAGTCAAATGTTGGAAGAAGAAAAATACCTTATTGGTAGTTAATTAAGGTACATGAACCTTAAGCTTTTGGATGTTTTGAATGTGCTTTGAAGTCACAATATGAAGGCAAATGGTGAAGGGAAAGGGCAATGTGTTATAAGTATATAATATAAAGTTTATAATAATGTGTTTGATGTATAAAATAATTGGAAATAGGAGAAGTGGCACAAACGTGAAAAGGTGATTAGTGGGAAAAAAGTTAAAATTGTTGTTGCTGCCAAGTCTTTGTTTGATTCCTTGCTTGTTGTTGGCAAGTGGCACAACTTGTTTCCTTTGGAATAGGAGGAAGGAACAAGTCAAAAGACAAACGTGTGGGTCCCATAACAAACACACCCTTAACTCTTAAGATTTTCCAACCGTTATATGGGGCCGGCCCCTCCTATTTTTCTATTATTTGCTTAAATTCTTTTTTAAAATGTTGTCGGCTCGAGCTCTAAGGTATAAATATCTTAGACTCGAGATCTCACAATTGTGTGTGAATTTTTAATTGTGTTTAGAACTTTGTTTATAGATTAAAAAAATTCTAATATGTTAATTTTATTATCTATTTCATATTGAAGTAGTTAGAAACTTAGAATTGATTTCAAAGGTAAAAAATTAATGTTAACATGTTCAATTATTTTTTAGCAAAATTGGTTTTACTTTTTGAATTGATTTTAACTTAAAGTTATGATTCGTAGTTTTTTAGTTTAAACATGATTTTTACATTGAAATTTATTATTCAAGTCACTTTTAACCAGGGTCGGACCATGGGGTGCAAACCGTTCAATGGAGTTGGGCCTCCCTAAGATGTGGACCTAAAAAAAATTATAACTCAGCAGTCCTACTAAGTACTACCCCACTAAGTACTAGCCCAGTAGTACAGGTTTCCACTTTCCTTTTATGTTGTCTTGTTTTAAGTCTATTAAAATTGGGTCATCTTGTTTTTGGTGTTAGGTGGGTGTTTTTTTTAGGGTGGTTTGAAGTTCCTCATGTATACGGTAGTGATTTTCACATTTGGGTGTACCGCATATATACGACACCTTGTATTTATCCTTTAAAAATTTAAATAGTACATTGTTCTTTTAAAAAAATACATTTTTATTTTATTACGGACCTTTTTCACTTACAGAGCGTAGCCTCCGGATTCATAGAAACGACCCTGCTTTTAACGTAAATATATTTAAATATAAATTATTTTTAATTCAATTCATTGTTAACTAAAACCAATTTCATAAAATTAATTTATTCAAAATCAATCACTACCATGGTGTAACCAAACATACATACACTAAATCATTCAACGCTACTAGTTCAGAATTTAAACATTCAGTCTAGAAAGTCAATGATGCACTTATATTGTAATAGGATTTTTTTTTTGTAATAGGATTTTTTTTTTGTCAAGTAGCTTAGTGACTAGAGCTTACACATTTAAATGTGGAGAAGTGGGGTGTCCATGGTTCGAACCCCGGTCCTTGTATATGCAATATTCCTACCAACTGAGTTAGGCTCATCGAGATATAATAGTATTTTTTTTCTAACGAAACACAAGCTATATTGGTAAAAAAAAAGTATTACAGGAAAAAAAAAAGTTTTTTAGTTATTTAATGTTATTTAAATTCCTTCACCTAAGTCGTTGGGGGCAGTTGTTCCTTAACAGAAAGTCAAAGTAAAGGCCCATAAAGAAGAGTCGATATTCCATTCCGACCTCAGCTTTGTATTGCCATCATTTACGTTGCATCATCTTTATCCATTTCACAATTTATCTGGAAGTTGACATTTAAAGCTCACAAAAATGTTAAACCATTTTTCAGAACAAAACAAAAATGTCATACCATGTAATATTAACTCCCTTAAGATAATTTTTTTTCTCTCTCTCTCTTTCTACCTTTCTCTCTTCTCTCCTTCTCAAACCCTAGTCGTCACCTTTTTCTTCTTCTTCTTTTTAGAGGGGTGATTAGGGTCAATTTTGACTCAAAAATCAACTCTCTGAATTGTTTTTCCTTCTATCCTAATTGAAGAAGTGATTTCACATATTTTTTGTTTTCTTTCGTTCGTTTTTGTGATTTCGTCGTCTCTGAACGACTCTGTTTGTTTTGATTTTCCGTCTTTGTGCGGTGTGTTTTTTATTTACAGTCTTAGTGCAGCGTTTATTTGATTCAGGTTGAAAGATTAGCTTTGAGCAAGTGCAGATCCGATCAATGACAATGACTTTGGCGTCGTCAACGTTGCAGATCCGGAGACATGAGTATTCCACAGACATAAATATAGTCATATTAGTCATATTTGTAGGCATATGTACTTTGTCGTTTTATGCTATTAACATGGATGTTGTGAGTTTGTTCACATATTCATCCTTTTTGTTTTTAGCGAATTTGGATTTGTATTGCATCGATGTACTCTATCAATTTAAATGAATGAATATCGTTTATTTTTATAAAAAAAAAAAAAAAAAAAACACCCTTCACATTCAAAACAATGTGCCAATTCGTGTGAAAATATGAGACTTTGTTATTTTCTTTCTCTTTTTTTTCCAAGGTTATTTTTACGTGAAGTAATCTTATTTAAAGTGCACTATTAAACATTAAATATGAACCTATTGTTAGATACTAGCATTCAAATTGAGAGTTTGAGAGAGGGTTTTAGGGAGAGAAAAATGGAAAAATAAACATTTTATCTTATTTTAAAGAGAGACTTCATAGAGAATGATGAAATAATTCTTATAATTGATATATTTTAAATTTTGAAAGTATAAGAGCAACGTGGAAATAATTTAAAAAATTTGTCTAAACTATTTATAATAATCCTCCAATACATTTTATAAGTTACACTAAATTATGAGATTTTGTATTATGAAGAGAAAAAAAAAACCTCACTAAAATAATTCTTCTTTTTTTTTTTCCTTTTAAAGTTCTTTCATCCTAAACTTTCAAACAAACTTTAAACGTGGACGTATCTCCTAAGCTGGAATTTCCACATTTGTTTGTTACGTCGTAGAAAACTAACACTTCTTTCAAAAACACGTCTTTTAAATCCAACCTTAACTCTATTTTTTTTGTAAAGAAATCCAACCTTAATTTTTTTTTTTGGTAGATAAATCCAACCTTAATTTATAAGGCTTTATTCTATTTAGAGTGCGTTAATCGTGTAGTAATATAATAAGGACGGGAATTAAGGTGCATAATTAGTTCATCACTTTTGGTATTTTGCATTGGATTGGATGTCACTATCATGTTACTACTTGACTTTTGCTTTGTATTAGGATCATGTAATGTGTGCACTCAATTGAAACGGTTTATGCATTATTGTCCTATTTTTGGTTGATGATTGTTTCTTCTTTAAAGAATAATTTTTCAGTTTCTTGGACGTTATTCTCTCTTTCTCTTGCAAAGTTGCACACATAAAGAATCACTATTTCATAAATTACTTTTTAAATCGGTTGTAAACGATTTCTAAGTCAATATATCATGCAATTTAAATTATTTTTACATTCCCCGTGAGCTAAGCTCAATTGGCAGGAACGTTGAATATTATATGCGGATCGAGGTTCAAATTCCGGACACCTCACTTATTCATCTTTATGAGGTAAATTTATAACCACTAGACTACTAGACAAAAAAAAATATTTTTACTTAATATGTGGATAAGTTTAAATAGGTTCTGAAACCGGCTTAAAAAAGTGTTTTAAATCGATTATGGTGCGTTAAAAGAACTTGTTTATATTAAGCTAAATACCTTCCGCGATCCTTTAAGTTATATGTTTATAACAAATTAGTCATTTAAGTTTTTTTTGTTGTTATCAATTGGTTCTTTAAATCATAGAATATTTACACTCTCATCCATCTTTTCAGCCAACTTCGTTAAAAAGTGGTTATTGGTCATTTAACATTAAGATGGTAGGTACAAAAGTGCTTACGACATCAAACATGATTACTTATGCACATTTTCTTCTTGTTGTTTTTAGTTCAAGACTAATTTTACAGATAAATATTTGATCAACAATATTATAAATTAAGTGACTAGTCAATTATACACCTATGAATCATAGTTTTGTGAGCGGTGAAATAGGACAAATCAATTTAACCTTAAATTTTTTACACAAACACATTTTGATTGAGTTTGATGAAATTAGAATAATGGTGCAAATATTTTATGACTTAAAGACCAAATTTGTAAGAAAAAAACTTTGTTATAATCATTTTCTGACTTAAAGGACCAAATTTGTAAGAAAAAAACTTTGTTATAATCATCTAACTTAAAGAACTTCCTTAAAAAAAAAATCTAGCTTAAAGAACTACAAATGATATTTGACCTTTATATTATTATAACATGTGATTGTGTGATTTTTTTTGTAGAATTCACCTTTTTTAAGGTGAATAAGTGGGGTGTCCAGGGTTCGAACTCCGACCCCTATATATAATAATGTATGTCTCTGTCAACTGAACTATGTTCACGGGGATTTGATTGTGTGATTTATACAACACTAACGACATATATATTTGCTAAAAAGAACGACATATATAATTTTCGTTAGACTACCACTGAAAAAAAATATCGTTAGACTAATTGTTTATTAAAAGGTTATTTTGTAACTAATTGATTAGTGAAAGATATGTATTCGATGTATATTTTTATACACTAAATTGTAATTAGTTTTTTTAACGAAGGTATTGAGAAAACATTGTATTTTTTTAAGGAGTATTTTTTAAGGAGTATTATTTTTTTCCTCAAAATATCCCTTGTCCGAATTATAAAATCCGAAACCATTCCGGAATATTAATTCCGGATTCATTCGTGGATTTTGGGACTTCATCCACCCTGAAGGATGATGATGCCAGTTATGAATAGATGAATTCAGATTATGTAATCCGAAAATTGTAGATAACTTCCGGATTATATAATCTGAAAAGTGTAAATCACCCCGTTGAAAGTCAACAAAACGAGGTGGTGAACGATGGTTCCGGATTATATAATCCGGAAAGTGCTAAACCTGTCCGGATTATATAATCCGGACTGCATCAGTACAGAGGCAGAAGCCATCTGTTTTGGCTGAGCCTCTGTTTTGGTGCATTAGTTTGCTTCTAAACAGACATACCATGTCAGTTACCATATGTTCTAACAATAAATTCAACTTATCCAAGATAATTTTCAAACATAACATTAATAAAATATAATCAAAAATTATCCAAGATTACATAACATTAAAAATTATCTAAGAAGTTCAAACATAACATAATAAAAATCAACCCCTAATAACTACATCAGTACCACTGCCACCTCTGCCACCACCCCTGCCACCTCTGGCACCCCTGCCACCGTCAGTAGCTCTCCGACGACGGTAAACTTTTTCATCATGCACCTCTTTCAACGCATCCTCCAAATGTTGTCATTCCTCGGCCCCTTTCGGCACCAGACCACTTCTCATCACAGCATAAATATGGTCTCTGATGCAGCTCATCCTTCCGCTAAGCTGTAAGTACGCAAGGTCTCCATCCTCCTGAACAGCTTGCGCATCAAGGACCTCACGCTCTGGTGGCCTCGACACCGGTACCGGCATGTCAAGAAGAACCATGCGTGGATGGGAATCGCGATAAAACCAATCGATGTAGCCATCTACTGCCTCCACATAATGAAGTGCAGTCTCTCCCAACTGCTGAGGTGTTAGCGCATAATCAAGTGCAGTCCGAAAGCGGTTTGTGATCTCCGCCAAATTAACATCAACAGGTGAACTCTCAACGGGATGTCTCGGTATGATCTGAACCCACCCAAACTGATGAAGCACCCTCTCCGGCAGATATCTCACCATGCGGTCTCCGAATCTCAACCATCCAGAGTAAAGGCTAACCCGCTCAAACTGATGTGCCTGACGGTGCTCTCCATATGGGGCCATGACAACCCTCGTCAAATCCAGCGCATCCAGATGGTTTCTATAGTTGTCCACTGTGCCTAAACCAGACAGTGGTAAAAAAAGCATCGCACGTGGATAATGATTCTCTCTATAAATATACCAAGCCTTACATTTAAAAAAAAAATAAAACATAGTTTTTATTTTATACTTGCAACAAAGGCATGTATCCTGCCACCTAACTGCAGTTTCAACGTGCAGCACTGTTAAGCTCCTTATACAAGTGAGCTAGTGTCGCAGCTCCCCATGAATAACCAGCAACAAGATCAACGTCTCTAAAGTACCTCAGATACACAACTTCCACAGCCCACTGGCTCTTGTTAGTGAAGATCGTGATCCCCACCAAGTATAGCAAATATATGCGGACAACCTGGTCCCGCAACCTCAGCACCTCCTGAGTCACATCATACTCGGTTTCCAAATCCCTCTGCTCCTTCAAACGCTTCTTGAAGATCCTCTCCAAGTAGCTAAATCGGCAATGGACGTCTTTGGTCTTTTCAACCTCTTTAACAACATCACTCGTACTAGACCCCAAGTACGTCTCCATCAATTCCACCGCCTCGTCCCGTGATATGGACCCGTGGGACAGGAGCATGCCGTCAATGGGGAGATGCAGCAAACAGGCCACATCATCAAGTGTGTCTGTCATCTCCCCAAACGAAAGGTGGAAGCTGGAAGTCTCCTCATGCCACCTCTCCACAAAGGCACAAATTAGACCATAGTCAATCAGGCTGTAGCTGGTATCCTGGAGCCAACCAATGTCGGTGGCATGCAATCTGTCCTGCCACCACTGTGCAGCCATGATAGGGATGGTTTCTTTATCATGCATCTATTCTATCTTCTTTCCGTTGTTGATGCATTTTAATTTTCCACACCACTGCAAATAATTAAAATTAATAAAGTGAGTTTAAACTCATGGCTTCAGAAACAGATTTAACATTACATCACAAATATCAACATCATTTTCACAGAAATTAACATTAATAAAGTGAGTTTAAAGTGATACATCGCCATCAGCCGCCTTCCTGGCCACGTGCACATGGTACTTCCACAGCAGGCTAGTCTCGTGTGGGCCACCGGGATAATCATCTAGTGGCTCAGGGTCCACCACCTTCTCCTTCTTATTTCGCCTTCGTCGTGGCTCGGCTTCTTGCATTTCCTCGTCCATTCTCTCAAGCTCCTCAACAAGCTCCTGCTCCTCCATTTGTTGCACGTCCACGTCATCTACCATATTCTCTTCCGCCTGATGCTCGACAGCAGCACGTCGTCCTCTCCGACGCCTTGGAGGAACACCACCTTCCTCCTCCAGCCGTTGGAGACGCTCTCTCCTACGGGAAGCATGCCCTACCTCCCTTACGCGCCGAGTATTAGAGGTTGAACCTTCTGTAACATGCACACTGTCATGTCATTTTTCGGAGGTCAAGGCTATTTGATTAGCGTTTGACTCACTATTTTATTTCACGACCGAACATTTAATTTTAATAAAAGGGGAAAAAGTTCCAACTACCCCATATTGAAGAGATTTAGGGTTCGGGGGTTAGTTATATTTAGGGAAGGTGTTACCACCCTAAATATCCATAGTATTCTATGAGAACTTCTTGATTTTATTTAATTAATTGTGCTATAAACTTGCTTGTTTAAAAAATGGAATTTTAAATGATCAAAGAAAAAAGAGACCTAATTTATCTACATTTTTAATGATTTGGAAGGACTAGGTCCTTTGCCTACGTACCTGTGAGGGATCAAAACCTCATAGTTCGGGGTAGAAATTGACGTTTGATTGGTTGTGTGTTTTTTATTAGTTTTGAAAA
>Ga0315914_1000129_pt1 | contig 70013 bp, 63 predicted proteins | sample MpolenodulesMG_FD_203920 | JGI IMG/M metagenome (GOLD analysis project Ga0315914, IMG submission 203920) | Medicago polymorpha root nodule microbial communities from Los Angeles, California, United States - elongated nodules | ecosystem: Host-associated > Plants > Roots > Nodule | place: USA...
TACCACTATGACATGGAATTCCTGGGCCGCGCTGCCACGCGCATCATCAACGAGGTCCGCGGCATCAACCGCGTCGTCTACGACGTCACCTCGAAGCCCCCGGGCACGATCGAGTGGGAATGATTCAAGCGCATCCGGCAATATCCGCTGACACGCTGGAATACGATCTAACACGCTGACATTGCTAATAAATCGTCCGGTGTCTATCGACACCTATCGGCGTGCATAAAATGCGATCGACGTACTGACTGACGGACATTCAGTGTATTGCCCTGCGCGATTTTTCAAAGTACCGTCACGAGAGATGCGGCTCGTGACGGTACTTTTTTGGCCATAAGCTTTTGAAATAAAAAGATAATTTTGAAGCGCGAGCCGCCAAAATGCGCTGACGGTACTTTTTTGGAGGTGGCAGAAGCATGCTGACGGACGCGGCACTCAAGGCGCTGAAGCCAAGGGAGAAAATGTACAAGGTGGCGGATCGCGACGGCATGTATGTTCGCGTCATGCCGAGTGGAGCCATCTCGTTTCGGCTCGACTACAGGCTGAACGGCCGGCGCGAGACTGTCTATCTCGGCAAGTACGGCCGCGACGGCATCTCGCTCGCACGCGCGCGCGAAAAGTGCCTGGATGCGCGCCGCGCCGTCAGCGAGGGACGTTCCCCCGCCATCGAAAAGCAACGCGAGAAGCGTCGACTGAAGGAGGCGAAGAGCTTCGGCGAGTTCGGTGAGAAGTGGCTGACTTCGGCTCCGATGGCTGACAGCACGCGGGCGATGCGTCGCTCAATTTTCGAGCGCGAGCTGCTTCCTTTCTGGAGGAAGCGTCTGCTCACGGAAATCACTCCCGACGATTTAAGGACGCATTGCGCGAAGATCGTCGAGCGGGGAGCGCCGGCAACGGCGATCCATGTTCGTGACATCCTGAAGCAGATCTACGGCTTTGCGATCCTCCATGGCGAGAGGGTCTCCAATCCTGCCGACGAGGTCGGTCCGTCGTCGATCGCGACGTTCACTCCGAAAGATCGGTCGCTTTCGCCATCCGAGATCAGGGTGATGCTCAAGCAGCTCGAGCACGTGGCGACGCTTCCCACGATTCGCTTGGGCATGCGCCTTTATTTGCTCACGATGGTCCGCAAGAGCGAATTGCAAGATGCGACATGGGATGAAGTCGACTTCGAGAACGCCGTCTGGACAATCCCAAAGGAGCGAATGAAGCGCTCAAAGGCGCACAACGTCTACTTGTCCAGCCAGGTGCTCGACATCATGATCGCGCTAAAGACGTGTGCGGGCAACTCGAAGTATCTTCTGCCGTCGCGGTACGACGCCGATGCTCCGATGTCGCGAGCCACGTTCAATCGCGTGACATACGCCGTCGTTGAACGGGCGAAGGCTGAAGGGCTTCCCTTGGAGCCGTTTACGGTCCACGACCTGCGTCGCACCGGCTCGACATTGCTCAACGAACTCGGCTTCAACAGCGATTGGATCGAAAAGTGCCTCGCGCACGAGGACGGCCGCTCATCGCGCGGAGTCTATAACAAGGCTGAGTATGAAGTTCAGCGTCGCCACATGATGCAGGAATGGTCGGACATTGTGGACGCATGGGTAGAAGGCCGAAAGTATGTTCCTATGCTCATCCCGCCGTCGATGCCGCTTCTCCAACCTGATCCGGCTCTTTGACCGGACGGGTGCGGCGCTGTCGTACATCGGGAGCCTGGGCCCGCTTGATCGGTGTGGTTCTGCGCGCCAGGAGCCACGCCTCGACTTCTGCGAGATCCCAAACGACGCAGCGAGCAGTCAGAGCAAAGCGGCGCGGGAATTCTCCACGTTGCTCCATCTCATAAATTGTGCTGTCGGCGAGAGGCACCAATTCGCGAAGCTGACGCCGACGTATCGTTCTCCTGATGGTGGTCTGGGCTGAATGCGCCATCTGCCGTTCTCCTCAGATGCGGGGCCTGAGCGAGATAGAAATCGATTGTTCGCAAATGGTGAAGATCAAACAGGGCACCGGCGCACGAAAGCGTAGAATAGCGTGCAAATCGGATGGTCGACGCGTTTCAAGGAGGCTCGATTGCCGATGTGCGAAGTTACTTTTGATGGGGCAGAGACAGTCAATCGGTGGACAAATCCACGGTGCGGAAGAAATGCTGCTGCAAGCGCTTGATCACCTGCGCGCGGTTGATCCGTTTCTTTCCGAGCAGGACGTCATCGATGATGCCATGAAGCCCACCGAACAGGAAAACAGCGGTGAAGTCTGGATCCTCGATCGACCATGCGCCTGCCCTGGCCCCAGAATCTAGTACTTCCGTGAGATGTTCGACTATGAGATTCGGACCCTCGTGGGGCGGACGCGGATGCGCATGGAATAGCATGTCCACCAAAGGGCCATTGTCCAGAAATCCGGCTACCGCCGCCTTAACCCAGGCACCAAGCTTGCCTCTCCAATCAGCCTTTTCCGCCTTGGTGATGGTGGCCTGAAGATCGGCGACAAAGTGGCGGACAAAGCGCTCGCCTAACGCTGCGTGGACGTCTTCCTTGGACGAGAAGTGCAGGTAGAAGGTGCCTTTTGCCACATCGGCGCCGGCGGTGATCTCTTCGATCGTTGTCGCCCCGATGCCCTTCTTCAAGAACAAAATCTGAGCGGCGTTCATCAGGTCGTCGCGGCGTTCTTCGGGGGGCTTTGTCCTGGGCCGGGGCTTGCTCGTGGTGTTCATTCGCTATTTGGCTCGATGGTGACTGAACGCTGGTCACTGACCAGAGTAGAGGTCGACGTCACAAATGTCACGACTCCTTTGAATGGATCCAAAATGAAGGGTCCTTGCAGGCCCTCCGACCGCGAAAGGGGCGCTTGCGCCTTACTCCGCCTGTCGAAGCTTCACGGCCCTGAAACAGATGTTCTGGAGTTGCGTGCCGAGCCGATGCCGATCGATGGCGACGCCGCTGTCGAGGACATTGTCGACGATCGCGTGGAGCCCTGAGAAGAGAACAACAGCCGTAAAGCGCGCTTCCTCTATGTCCCAGGCGCTATCGCGCGCTCCAGCTTCCAGGACCGCCCTGAAATGGTCGATAAGCAGGTCCGTGCTTGTGTCGTGCCAAGAGTGGGGCGATGCCTGGTGAAAGACAACGTCGTGCAATGGCAGGGAATCCAGATAGCCTTCGATAACGGCCATGACCCACGTCGCCAGCTTTGCTCTCCAATCTTTCGCATCTCGACTCTGGACTGTCTGTTCAGTGCGGAGCACAAATTCCCTGACGAATCGATTCCGCAGGGCCAGGACCACGTCATCCTTAGAGGCGAAATGCAGATAGAACGTGCCTTTGGCAATGCCAGCGCCGCTCGTGATCTGTTGAATGGTCGTCGGCCCGACGCCTTGCTTTAAGAAGAGTTCCTCAGCCGCATTCATCAGATCATCACGGCGTTCATTCGAGGACTTGGTCCTCGATCGGCCACTGACCTTGCTGGCTTCTGCTGGCTGCATCATGGCGCTCGACTGAATGCCGGTCAGTCAGGTATTACACGCAATGTCCCCGAAAGTCACTACTCTGGAATCTTTCCAGACTGGAAATCTCGGCGCGCCTGGTCTCAGTAAAGATCCTTGGCGTGCTGGGGAGCCTCTTCCGGAGCAAGTTGCTCTGCCTCGATCGTCTATTGGAGGATGATCTGTCTGGTCATCGGCTTGGCGCTGCGATTCCTTTTTGGCTGGTATTGGACGCGCCGCGTAGAAGGCGGGCGTAGCCCGCCGAACCGGCGTTGAGATCGGTCCGCAGAACGCCGTCGATGTCATCGTCGGACAGTGTGCGGTCGAAGATAGCTGCGTAGGCGCGGCGCATGTCCTCGCGCAGCATGCTTTCCAACCGATCGGGATAAAGCAGTTCGGCGAGCCAAATTTGGGAGAGAAACTCGTCCGGACCCATCGAGCCCCAATTGTTGGCGCCAATGGGGAGAACATAGACACGCCGAGCGCTGGCTGCCTTGCCGCCACCAAGGATAGGATGGTCGTAGATCAGTGCGGGATCGGCACCTTCTGACTGAAATATGAGTATGACGTCTGGATCCCACGCAGCGATCTGCTCGACGCTTGCCACGGAGAGCCCTGGAAGAGCTGCTGCAGCGTTGATGCCGCCGGCGGAGTAGATAAAGTCGGAATAAATCCCGCGGGGGCCGCCTCCGGAGGCATGGAAACGCCCCCCGAGCGGCATCACGTTGAGCACGCTCGGACGGGCGACCTGCGGAACGGACTGAAGCGCATTCAGCCTCGCCGTCGTCTCTTCCATGACCTCGATGATATGCTCGGCGCGCGCGGTGTCGCCGATCATCTGCCCGTACATAAGAAGAAGCGCCGCGATGGTACGGCGGATGCCACCTTCGAGCTCAGTGTACCGGGCCACTCGCAGGCCGACGTTTCTCATCGCGGCCGAGCTGTCGCGAGCGTCTTGTTTGTAATCGACCACAAGATCGGGATTGAGTTTGGCGAGCCGCTCAATGTTTGGAGCGCCGTTACCGACCAAGATGTCGTATGGGATGTCGAGAACCTCGGGGTGGAAGCGACCGATTAGACCGCGTTCGAAAATCCTATGGGCGCGATCGTTGACGGCGATCATTCGGGAGGGAGAGCCATGAGCGGCGACGGCAAATGCCGTCCCGACCGTCCACAGATCAATGATCCTCTGCGCGGGTCCCGGCAGGACGATCTCCTCACCGGTCAGGTCGCGGAACTTGATTTCGGATTCGCGGGACGGGCCTTCTTTTCGGACAACTCGGCGGGTCGCGAACCAGGTCAGTGCTGAGATGCCGGCGCCGGCGCCAACGGTTAAAACGGCGCGTCTGCTCCACTTCCTAGTCATTGGCGTTGCTCCGGCGATATGAACTTGCATCGCGGGCGGGATTCGCGCCCAGCACCGGCACGATCGCAATCTGCCCGTCTGCCATGGCGAGCCGGCGGACAGGTACGTGATAGGTCCGCTCAAGATTGCTTTCGGTCAGCATTTCGGATGTCGGCCCACGCGCGACCTCGCATTCCGACATCATCAAAAGCGTCTCGTCCGTGGCGTGCAGGGCGTGCTGCGGCAGATGCGTGCTGAAGATGATCGTGAAACTACCGTTTTGGCGTAGATCGTTCAGTATGACGAGCAGTCGATGCTGATTGGCGAGGTCAAGTGCTGATGCGGGTTCGTCCAGAACGATTGTCTGGGCGCCTGTTGCCAATGCCCTGGCGAGCAGGACGAGTTGCCTCTCGCCGCCCGAGATCTCGCTGAAGGAGCGGGATGCCAGGCTCGAGAGGCCTACGGTTGCAAGCGCGGTACGCGCCGCTTGGTAGTCTTCGGTCGATGGCGAGCCGAAGACACCAAGCGCCTGCGCGCGGCCCATGACGACCATGTCGAGTACGGCATAGGCCACAGGCGAACCGGCTTGTGGGACATATCCGATCACGGCCGGGGCCTGGCGCGTTCCCTCCGTTAGAGGTTGCGTTCCGATAAGCGCGCGGATGAGGGTCGTCTTACCGCGCCCGTTCGGTCCGAGCACGGCAAGACTGGTGCCCCGCTGCGCCTCAAGGTCGAGATTGCGAAATATCCATCGCCGTCCGAACCGGACCCCGGCATTGTTGAGGCCGATCATTGCGTCACCTCCGCCACTCGTCGCATGCGTCGGAGAAGGAACGCGACAAAAGGGGCGCCGAGGATCGCTGTGAGTGCGCCAAGCGGAATTTCTGCCGCTGTCGCGCTACGAGCCAGCGTATCAATGAGCGTCAGGTACGTCGCGCCCAACAGGCATGATGCCGGCAATACATGCCGGTTGTCAGGACCCACCAACAGTCGCGCGAGGTGGGGAACGACGAGACCGACCCAGCCGACAATGCCGGCAACCGATACGACAGCACCGGAGATCAGGGCCACGGCCATGAAGATCATCCACCGGTCGCGTTCGACCCGAATGCCGAGGGCCCGGGCTTCCTCATCGCCGAGTGAAAGGACATTGATTCGGAAGCGCATCATGAAAAGAACGGTGCCCCCGATGACTATGCCTGGCGCGGCGATGGCAAAATGGTGCCAGCCGGCCGTAGCAAAGCTCCCCATCAGCCAAAACACGATTGCTGGCAGCGACTGATGGGGATCGGCATAAAACTGGGTGACGGAGACCAAGGCAGTGAAGAATGCTCCGACAATCACTCCAGCCAAGATCACCGCGGTGGTATCGGATCGTCCGCCGATTCTGGCGACCGCGCCGACCAGAAGAAGGGCAAGGAGCCCTGTGCTGAAGGATCCCGCGAGGAGAATTGCCCCCGGAGCGCCGAGAAGAATGGCCAACGCACCGCCGAAAGCCGCGCCCGACGACACGCCGAGGAGTTCGGGCGCAGCGAGTGGGTTACGGAAGACGCCCTGCATGGCGGCGCCGGCGAGTGAAAGGCCAGCGCCGCAGAACCCGACGAGCAATGTGCGAGGCCCGCGGATCAGCGTAACGATGCGCTCATCCATCGGCGTCCAGGCCTGTTGGCCCCCACCGATTTGGGCTACGACTATGGCGAGCACCTTTTCGGGGGAGATCGGGTACTGGCCGGCGCAGATACTGATGAGCGCGACGACAAGAAGCGCGCCCGACAGGCCCATATAGATCGCGGCACGGCCGAGCGGATGCCGCGCTGGGCCTTCGGCGCGGGCATCCGCGTGAGCAGCGAAATCGTGGTGAGGCAAATGGCGCATTTTAGAACTTGACCGACGCGCCAATGCCAACAGTGCGACCGGTGCCGGCGCGAACCGTTGGGCCAAACGAGATCCCATAGGCCTCGTAGCGCTCATCAAACAGGTTGTTCGCGAAGACATAAAACTCCGCGCGGTCGCCCTGCCAGCCGAGGCGCGTGTTCACGAGTCCGTAGGCGTCGAGGTCGAAGCTGTTCTCAACATCGGCCGCGCGGGATCCGACATACTGATAGGAGGCATTGGCGTAAAAGGCACCTTCGGTCAGTCCGAAGCGATCGGCTGCGACGCGATACTCGGCGCCAATATGGCCGTTGAACGCTGGCACGTTTGGAAGGCGGTTGCCAGGAACAGCTCCGACCGAATTGTTCGACGGGACGTTCGTCAGTTCGGCATGCGTGTAGCCAAGTCCGCCGTAGAGCGTCAGCTCCGGCGTCACCTGAACACGTCCTTCGATTTCCCCGCCGTAACTTTCGTAGTCGAGGGCCGCGACATCGAAGTTATACGTGCCCGGTATGCGCGATACTAAATGGCCTTTGCTAACGTCATTATAGAACACAGCGCCATTCAAGGTGGCTCGTCCATCCCACAGCGTTGCCTTGAAGCCGACTTCATAAGTGAGACTCGTCGAGGTCGGAAACGCCTTCTCGTCGCCACCATAAGGTGCGTTGCGAGGGAAGTATTGGAAGCCGCCACCGACCGCTCCGCGTGAGAGGGTGGCATACGTCATGAAATCATCGGACCAGTCATAGCTCAGTCCGACGCGGCCCGTGAAATAAGTATCGGAGAACGAGGTGTCCTGTGCGTGGCTCGCCACGGTGCCAGGCACTCCCGCGCCAAGATAGCGATAGCTGGCGTCCTTATCCTCGTGAGTCAGTCGCGCGCCGATCAGGCCCTTGAGCGAACCCACCAGCGGCACGGTCGCCTCTCCGAAGACGGCATAGCTGTTCGAGGTCAGGTTGGTATGCCGTTGGCCGCTATAGGCCGCGAAGAATGGTGAAATGTTCTTTCCCTCTCCGTCGACCGTTAGTTCCGATCGGGCGAAGTTCAGCCCGCCGGTCCACGTCACTGCAGAGCCCTCCAGCGATGACAAGCGTAGTTCTTGGAAATAGGTCGTTTCTTCGCCGTGGCTTAGGCTGAGGTCGGCTCCAGGCGTATTCACGTTGCTCGGCGCCAAGCCCAAAGCGCCATAAACAAGTGCGTCCACAAGATCGTACGACGAGTCCATTATTGGCGTGTGATGAACGCTTGAGACCGACGTCAGTCGAAAGTTCTCGAAGGCATGTTCGATGCGAAGATCGGCCCCATAGGTCTCGCTTTTGACATCGAAGCGGGGATTGACACCGCTGCATGGGTAGCAATTGGCATCACGCAGAATGAAGAGGGGGATCGAATCTTCGTATCGGTTGTAGTTGAGCGTCAGCAGCGCGGAAGTGTCGTCGGTCGGCGTAAAGAGCAATGATCCCCTGGCCGCACCTATTTGCACGTCGCCATCCTTGCCGCCGATCACGACGTTGGGAACATCGCCGCCGCGTTTGGAATATTGGACCGCCAGCCGCCCCGCGAGCACATCCTGGATCAAGGGAGTGTTGGCGATGAATTCGCCGAGGCTCCAGCCATTGGTGCCAATCTCTCCTCTCAGTCTAAATTCACGATCAAAGGTAGGGCGGTTGGGGACGAAATTTACGGCGCCAGCTTGGGCATTACGTCCATAGAGCGTCCCCTGCGGACCCCGGAGCACCTCAACTCGCTCAAGATCGAGCGTCGTTGGTGGCAGGCCAAAGGCTGATAGGGGAACCTCATTGACGTTGTACGAGACCGACGTGTCGTCCGACGACACCGGAGTGAGCGAGCCCACACCGCGGATAATGCCAATATTGGCGTAGATGCCGCCGCGTTCCACAAAGCTGAAATTGGGGGTTGATCGCGCAATATCCGCGTTGGAGGAAATAGGCGAAATGTCCCTCAGTTGCTCGCCCTCGATCACATTTGTGGATATGGGCACGTCTTGCACGTCTTCACTGCGTCGCCGGCCAGTTATGATAATTGGATCGAGTACCGTTACGCCGGGGTCATTCTCGAAAGACGGAACGGTTTGGGCCCAGGTTCCGGTCGGGCTGAGCGCCGTCGCCGAAAGTAAGCACGCGGCAATCTTGAGCAGGGAACGCGCTCGCATAGCGTGAGGCCCATGGCACCGCGCGCGCTTCTCAATTCCAGATCTCCGAATTTCTTGTGAATGCGTCCGATCGCGCATCTCTGCCTCTCTGTTTGTGGAAGCTGGGTCGCGTTCGGCTGCCTCGCTCCGTTGTTGATGATTTCCCTCAGGCGAGCGCAATGCCTGCCGGCTTGATGCGCCAGCTGCGCGCCCTTTCGTACTGGTCGTAGATGCGGGCGAAAGCGCCGCCCGCGCGCCTGAGTTCGTCGGGTGTGCCGGCCTCAACGATCCGGCCCGCGTCGAGCGCAATGACCTGATAGGCGGCTGCGAGCGTTGTCGGCCGATGCGCGATCACGATCACGGTGCGTCTTGCGTCGCGTGCGATGTTCACGATCGCTTCCGCGATGGCTCGCTCGTTTTCCGGGTCTAGTGCCGAGCTGGCTTCGTCGATGAGGACGATACGGGCACGCTTCAGGAAAGCCCGCGCGATGGAGACGCGCTGACGCTCGCCGCCCGAGAGTTGCGCGCCACCTTCTCCGACCCGGGTATTCCAACCGTTCGGCAAACGCGAGATGACCTCGTCGAGACGCGCCGCCTGGGCTGCCGCGGCAAGATCCTCAAGCGTCGCGTCGGGACGCGCGAGCCGGATGTTGTTCTCGATCGTGTCATCGAAGAGGTAGACCTCCTGAAAAACGATGGCGATGTCGTCCATCAGAGCCTGCTGATCGAGATCACGGATATCAACTCCGCCGATGCTGACCTGGCCTGCATCGACATCGAAGAACCGAGCAATCAGCCGAATGACCGTCGTCTTGCCTGAACCAGAGGGTCCGACGAGCGCGGTCGTCTGTCCGGGCGCGCAACGGAACGACACGTTCGAGAGCGCGGGCCTGTCGCCATAGGCAAAGCCAACACATGAGAATTCGATCGAAGTGTCGCCAAGCCGGCGCACCGCGTCCTTCTTCTGCGGCAATGCCGGTGTATCGAGGATCGTCATCAGGCGCTTGATGGAGTTGTCCATCTCGCGGAGAGCGCCGTTGAGGTCGACCAGTCCACCGAGCGGCTCAAGGAAGCGCACGGCGAGAACGAGCAGGGCGACAGTTGTGGCAACGGATGTCGAGCCTTCCAGAAGAAGATGGGCCCCGAGAACGACCACGGCTCCGACACCGGCGACAACCACGCCGGTATAGGTGAGGTCTGGAATCATCGAACGATCCATGCCGCGCCGGTATGTCCGGCGGTGTTCATCAAGCGCGTCGCGCATACGATCGCCGCCGGTCCCGCCGAGGCCGGCGGCGCGCAGCACCGGTTGGGCCTGGCCGAACTCGATGGCGCGGCCGGCAATCTCGGTATTGGCCTTCTCCAGCAGGATCACGGCCTCGTCGGCGATCCGTGCCGAATGCCGTAGAGCGAGAAAGGCGACGGGAGCGATCGCGGCGAACAACAAACCCATGCGCCAGTCCACGACGAAGGTGATCGCCAGGATGGTGGCGGAGACCAGCAACGAGGTGACCGCAGGTCCGCCGGTGACGACGGCGAGATGACCAATGTGGCCAATATCCGCGGTTACTGCGCGGGCGAGCCGGGCCTTGCGCTCGGTGGTGAACCAGCCGAGCGGCAGAACGCTGACATGCCGCATCAGATGAAGCCGCAGTTGGGCGGCGAGCTGTCCGCTCGCGGCGAAGCCGACAGGCGTGGCGATCACGCTCAGAACGCCATACAGGACGAGGCCCGCCGCGCCCGCGAACAGCCACGGCATGGCTGTGGTGAAGTCCGGCTCCGGCTTTAGAAGTGCGGTTAGGACGGGTACCAGGAGCCCGAGAAGCAGTCCCTGAAGCACCGCCATGACAGCCTGCAGGATGACCAGTCGGATCAGCAGCGACGGATCGGGCCAGAGCTTATAGAGATGGTGGATGAGGTTCATGCCGCCACTCCATCCTGCTGCGCCCGCCACATCCGAGCGTAGACCCCGTCGCGCGCGATAAGATCTTCATGCGTTCCGCGCTCGACGACCTGGCCGGCGTCGAGAACGAGGATCTGATTTGCGCCCGCGATCGTGTGCAGTCGATGAGCGATCACCAGCACTGTCTTGCCTGCGGCGAGTTCGGCCAGTGCATTTTGGACGGCGCTCTCGCTGTCGGGGTCGAGCGCGGCGGTGGCTTCGTCGAGAACGACGATGGGGGCGTCAGAGAGGATCGCGCGTGCGATCGTGAGACGCTGGCGCTCGCCGCCTGAGAGGCCTGCCCCATCGGCTCCGAGCAATGTATCGTAGCCGTTCGGTAGCCGCTCGATGACGTGATCGACCTGAGCGGCTTCCGCGGCCTTGCGCACCTCTTCATCGGTCGCATCGCGCCGGCCAATGCGAATGTTCTCGCGCACGGTGTCCCGCAGCAGCACGACGTCCTGAAACACCAAAGACATGCAGGAAAGCAGGGTCGGGGTTGGGATCGCGCGTACGTCGGCTCCGCCGATACGGATTGAGCCGGCAGTCACGTCGTAGAAGCGGGGAACGAGACTTGCCAGGGTCGACTTGCCGGCGCCTGATGGACCGACGAGCGCAGTGATCGTGCCTGGTTCGCAAATTGCGCTGACATTCGAGAGAGCATCGTTCACGCCGTCATAGCTGAACGACACGCCATCGAACTCGATGCGGTGGCCGCAGGGCGTCTGAGCATGAGATGTCTCGGGAAGGCCTTGCCGGGACAGCAGGCTCTCGATGTTTCCGGCCGCCATGCGGCCCTTGCGCAAACCCTGCGATCCCAGAACAGCCGGCATGATTGATGTGGGCAGACCGATCCCGACCACCAGGAACGGCAGCAAGTCAGCGGCGACGAGTGCGTCGTCGCTCATGAGCCAGATGCCGGCAACCATGACGGCAGCCAGAACTGCCATCTCCGATCCGAGCAATCGCGCTGCGGCGGAGCTGTAGCGGGTCTCGTCGACCCAGATGCGAAAAGCCTCGGTATGCTCGCGCACTGCGTCTGCGAAGCGCTGCAGAATCCTGCCACCTGTGCCGAAGGTCTTCACGACGGTGATGCCGTCGGCATATTCCACGCTCGCCGCGCTGATGCGGGCTTCGGCCGCGGAAAGACGAGCAAGGTGGAGGGACATCGAACGCATCGCCACTTGGAAAAACAACGTCCAGGCGCCCAGCACACCGATTGTGGCTGCGGTCATCCGCCAGTCGACGATGGCGAGATATCCGATGCCGATGATGATAGCGACGGCGGCGCCGATCATCTCTCCCAGCGCATGGGCGATGAGCTGATGCATCTCCTCAAGGTCGCTGGTCATCGCCTTCTTAACTGCGCCGGAGCCAACAGCGCGGAACCAGCCGATCGGCAGAACGCCGAGACGGCGTACGAGCTTCACGCGAATGTCGTGCAAGATCTCTGCGTCGGCGTAGTGCCCGAGACGCGAGGAAAAGAAGACCAGCATCAAACGAAGAGACCCACCGGCGATGCCGATGATGGCCCATGTCCAGATTGTGCCGCTGTCGGAGGCGACATTCTCAGTGGCGAGCGCCGCCCGCGCGATCTCTGCGACGGCGATGTAGGGAACAAGTCCGAAAGCAGCACCGAGCGCCGATAGCGCCGCGCAGCCCCACAAATGAAATCGCACCGGGTAGAGGAGGCGCGAGAGCGGACCAAGGTGGATGAGCTGAGCGCCTGCCCGGTTCGCTTGGGGCAGAGCATGGTGGGGAGCTGCGGCGCGCTCGTTCGAGGCGATTGAAGTGGGGCCAACCGTGTTCGTCATAATCCTCCTTCCCGGCCCGGAGACCCGGTTCGCGGTGTCGCTACTGCGATGCATTCTCACTGACTGTTGACGATTGACTGCCGGTCAGTCAAGCATAGATTTGTAACTGCGCTGCAAAGTGAGCCCGCACTGCTACGCCTCCGGCTGTCAGACGCGGTGCGTGGTGAGGTGGTCGTGGAGTATTTGCCGAACGACGATCGCGGAAGTTCCACTGAGGGTCCTCTCGGCGAATCGAAGAGAGGGTCCCGGCCACCTCATGCGCGCGTACCGTTCGGGATAGGGCACTTCGAGTACTTGCAAGCTGCGGCGGAGAATGGAAGCTTTAGGCGCGCCGCACTCGTGCTTCAGGTGCACGAGTCGAGCGTGAGCCGCGGAATCCGGCAGCTCGAGGACCAGCTTGGTCTTGCGTTGTTCGACAGGCGTTATACCGGTGCGCGCCTTACCGAGGCCGGGCGCCGGTTTTTGAGGGAGGCGTTACCCGCCGTCCAGCAATTGGAGATGGCGAAGCGAGCGGCCGAAGCTGTCGGACGCGCCGAGCTCGGCACGGTTCGGATCGGCCTGTTGACATCACTTGCAGGTGGATTTCTGCGTGAGCTCATCAGTAGCTATCGCCAACAGCATCCCGATGTGACTTTAGATATCCGAGACGGCGGCCGCCGCGAACATTTCGTGGCGGTTCGGAGCCATCGACTGGATGTCGCTTTCGTCACTGGCAACGGTCCGGTGCCGGACTGTGAAGTGACCGAGCTTTGGCAGGAGCGAGTGCATGTGGCACTTTCGCGAGAGCATCCACTGGCTTTGCGGAAGCGCTTGGATTGGCCGTTGCTCAAGCAAGAGCGCTTCATTGTTAGCCGGACAGAGCCTGGTCCTGAGGTCCACGACTACATCGTGCGCAGGGCAGCAGACTACAGCACCTATCCGGAGATCGAGCAGAAGGCATCATTCCAAGACAACTTGATGAACCTCGTCAGCTTGGGAGAAGGGATCACGCTGGTATCGGCAGCATGGACCGCCGTAAAACTCCCGGGGCTAGTGCTGCGTCCGCTGACGGACCCCGCAGATATCGTGCCGTTCAGTGCAGTCTGGTGCCCAAGGAATGCCAATCCGGCTTTGCGTCGATTTCTCAGCGTCGCCCACATCCTTGCTGGACGCTTCCGGAGGGGGTGCTCGGACTGGGCAGGCCCTCCGGAGGATCGGACCGGTCTGGATCAGGGTTGAGCGCAATGACGGCGCGCCGACGCGTCGCGTTCCGCTTTCCGGTCCCGTCCTCAATCCGCCCGGGTCGTCAGCCGGCTACGGCGGGCCTTCGCGAAGGCCCGGTCGGTGGCCATGAAACGCTCCACCATCGGTGTGATCAGCTTGGCCGGATCAGCCACGGATCCGCCGGTCTCACTCGCTAACACTTCGGCGTAAGCTACGAGGTCCCGGTGGACCGACGCCGGGAGCTCGATCGTGAGCTTTACCGGCTTGTCGTCGGCGAAGGCTCCCAACTTCAGCTTGGCCACGTTCATCCTCCGTAGGGCTCCAGGACCAGGTCCCGAGTGACGATGACACGGACGGGGAAGCCTGGCCGGATCGTGAGAGTGGGCGCGACGTTCAACTGGCGGCGAATGATCTGCTGGCCAGCATCGTTGATAGTGTCCTGACCGCCGTTGCGGATGGCGCTCAGCAACCGATCCTCATCATCCACAGCGAGTTCGGCGCCGACATTCAGCAGAGTCGAAAGGCCTGCGGCCTTGGCAAGATCCCACCAATGATAGTCCACGCCGTCCTGCAGGCCGGCATAGCCTTCGGCATCCGCGCCGGGCTGACGTTCGAGGACAATCGAGCGACCGTTCGGGAAGATCAGCCGGTTCCAGACCAGCAGCACGCGGCTTTGGCCGAACTGGACGTTGTTGTCATACTGTCCGATCACGCGCGTGCCCTGCGGCACGAGAAGGACGCGGCCGGTCGGGCTGTCATAGATATTTTCGGTCACCTGGGCCGTGATTTGACCCGGTAGATCAGACCGGATGCCGGTGATCAAAGCGGCCGATATGACCGCACCCGCTTGAAGGATATTCGGCGACGCCGGCGCGGCGACGCGGTCAGCGGCGACGGTGCGCCGATCGGCGGCCGCATTGAGGAACGCGTTCTGTCGATCCTGCGCCGTAGGCGTTGTCGGCGGCGGGGCGAGGCCGAGGCTGGTGAGATCGGGGATCGGCTGCGCGCCGGGCGTCGCCTGGGACGATGGTGCAGCCGCCGTTCGCGTTTCGGTAGCGGCGAACAAACGCGCCGTGCGTGCCGATTCAAGCTCCTGAATGCGTCGCTGCTCTTCCGGACTAAGGCCCGGGTTGGGCGTGGCGGCGCCGGGCGTCGGTACGGACTGGCCGCGATTCTGTGCGCCGAGGATGGGGCGGCCGAGGTCGCCGGGAAGCGGCGGGCCCAGCTGAGGCACGCCGCTATAGTCGCGTGGCAAGCCGGCGATGCCATCGGCTGTCGAGCGGTTCTCGGTCGAGTAGAGTTCCTCGTTCGGCCGACCGGCATCGCGGGTCTGAAGGGCATAGATGAGCGCACCGCCGATCCCGACGCTGGCGACCAGGCCGAGACCTGCCAGCACCTTCCGCGAGAGGCGGGTGACGCGCGGCGGCTCCGCGCGCAGCCGCATCGGCGCAGGCCCAGGGGGCTCGCCGGTCAACGGCCGAGCCTCGTCGTCCTGGCCTTCCTCTTTCCGGGGCTCCGTCTCGCTCACGACGCGGGCCTCCCATCGGTGCGCACGATGCGGACGCGCTTCTGGCGGTCGCCGGAGCCGTACCGCAGCTCGGCGGCGGCGAAGAGTCGATCGACGATCATGTGATGGCCACGCACCCGGTAGTTCACCAGCTCCGAGGTGGTGCCCTCCGGGCCGACCACGAACAGTGGCGGCATCTCGCCCTGGCCAATACCGCGCGGGAATTCGATGAAGACCTGGCGGCCGTCGTCGAAGGCGCGCAGCGGCCGCCACGGCGCGCGGTCGCCGTCGATCGCGTAGCGGAAGTTGACGTTGGCGAGGTCGACGCCGGATGCGACCGGCTGCGCGGCCTCGGCCTGTTGGTTCTGGCGGCGCAGTGCGATGAGCTGGTCTTGCGGATACTGCCAGGAGACTGAGGCCATATAGGTCCGCTCGGTCGAGCGCAGTTCCATGTGATAGGTGCGCAGGTTGGTGTTGATGACGAGATTGGTCATCAGGTCCGGCCGGGTCGGCTTCACCAGGATGTGGACCTGAAGTGTCGGCCCGGCGCCGCTCTGCGTGTCACCGATGATCCAGCGCACCGTGTCGCCGGCGGCGACCGGGCCCGAGCCGACGAGCTGCTCGCCCGGCTGCAAGGCAATATCGGTGATCTGCCCGACGGCGGTGTAGACCTGATAAAGCGCGCCTTGCGTGAAGGGATAGACCTGCATCGAGTTGATGAAGCCATTGCGCACCGGCTGGATGCGCGCCGCGGCGTTGGCCTGATTGACGCGCGCCGTCGGGTCGGTCGGTTCAGGCGTCGATCGGGATGGCTCGACGCGCTGCATCTGCCCGGGCAGCGGAAGCGGTCGCGGGATTTCGACCACGGTGACTGGCGCCGGTGGGTCGACGGTCTGCACGGCGGGCGCAGCGGCGTCGTAGGAAATTTCCGGCGGCGGAGTGCCGGTGGCGCAGCCGGCAAGTGCGGAGGTGGCCAGTAGGAGGATCGGCAATGCGCCTCGGCGCAGAGTCGGAAATACGAGAATGTGTGAAGCCGGGTTTCCGGCTTTACGGAAAGACGGCTTCATTGCCCAAGCTCCCGTGACCAGTTGATGGCGTTGACGTAGATGCCGAGCGGGTTCGCCCTGAGCCGGTCGGCGTTGCGTGGAATCTGCACGACGATCGTCAGGATCGCGGTCCAGCGGGTGGTCTCCGCGAGCTGGCCATTCTCATAGCGGCGCTCGACCCAGGCGACGCGGAAGCTGTCGGGCGATGCTCGAATGACGCTGGAGACGTCGACGGCCACCTGCTGGCGGCCAACTTTCGTGAACGGGTCGTTGGAACGGGCATAGTCGTTCAGTGCCATCGCGCCGCGATCGGTCGTGAAGTCGTAGGCGCGCAGCCAGTTCTGCCGCACGATGATGGCGTCCGCCGGGATCGAGCGGACCTGCTCAATGAACCGCGCCAGGTGGAAGGCGATCTGGGGATCGGTCGGACGATAGTCGGCGACCGCAGGCGCCACGGCCTGAGCCTGGCCGAGCCGATCGACCTGCACCACCCATGGGACGATCGTGCCGCGCGCCGATTGCCAGACCAGCGCGGCGGCGAAGCCGGCCGAGAGGATCAGCGAGCCGAAGGCCATCGTTCGCCAGTTCTTTGCCTGGACGCGCGACGCGCCGATCCGCTCATCCCAGACCTGCGCGGCGCGCTGGTAGGGCGTCTCGGGTTCGGGGGCTTTGCCATAATGGGTGGAGGGTCGTTTGAACATCAGCGGTCGCCTTCGGAGAGATTGACGGAAGAGCCGCCGCCATGGGCGTCGCCGGAGCGCACGGCATGGGCGGTCGCCTGGACGGCGTGGGTCATGCGTTGGGAGCGGCGCATGCGCTGTGCCCATGCGGGCGGTCCGCCCGCCGCTGCCGTCGCGGCGGAGCCGCCGCCGTCGCCGGCCGTGTCACCACCGACCGAACCCATCGTCGAGGAGCCGCCGGTGGCCTCGAATGCGGCCTTGCCGCCGGCATTGAAGCTCGAGCGCATGCTCTCGGCGGCGCGTGAGGCAGCGCGGCGCAGCGGTGAGACAGCCGCGCTGCCGCCGGCCTGGGCGACGGCGCCGAGGCCTGACGCGACGCCGCTGGCGCCCGACTGGCCGGCTGCGCCGAGGCTGTAGGCGGTGGATGCGCCACCCGCCATCGCCGCGCCGCCCCGGGCCGCGGCCGCAGCGCCTCCGGCCAGCGCAGCGCCGCCGGTCGCAACCGCGCCGACCGCGCCGGCTCCGGCGGCGATCATGCCGCCCGCCGCGAGGCCGGTTCCGACCGCAGCGCCGGCGCTGAGCTGCGGGCCGCCGGAGACGATGCCGCTGGCGATGCCAGGGCCGAAGATACCGAGGCCGAGAAGCGACAGCGCGGCGAGCACGATGGCCATGGCCTGATCGATGGAGGGTGTCGCGCCGCCGAAGCCGGCGGTGAATTCGGAGAACAGCGTCGAGCCGATGCCGATGATGACGGCTAACACCAGCACCTTGATGCCGGAGGAGATGACATTCCCGAGCACGCGTTCGGCCATGAAGGCGGACTTGCCGAACAGACCGAATGGAATGAGGACGAAGCCCGCGAGCGTCGTCAGCTTGAATTCGATAAGCGTGACGAAGAGCTGGATGGCGAGAATGAAGAAGGCGAGCAACACCAGCGCCCAGGCGAGGAACATGCAGGCGATCTGGATGAAGTTCTCGAAGAACGACCAATAGCCCATCAGGCCGGAGATCGATTCCAGAAGCGGCCGCCCGGCATCGAGGCCGGTCTGCGCCACTTTACCGGGCCGCAGCAGATCGGCGGTCGTGAAGCCCGTGCCGCTGGCCTTCAGGCCCAAGCCGGCGAAGCTTTCGAAGACGATGCGGGCGAGGTTGTTCCAGTTGCCGATGATGTAGGCGAACACGCCGACGAACAGCGTCTTCTTCACCAGGCGGGCGAAGATGTCGTCGTCGCCGCCCCAGGACCAGAACAGCGCTGCCAGCGTCACATCGATCACGATCAGCGTCGTGGCGATGAAGGCGACTTCGCCGCTCAGCAGGCCGAAACCTGAATCGATGTAGCGGGTGAAGACTTCGAGGAAGTGATCGATGACGCCAGTGTTGCCCATGACGCTACCGCGTCTCGGTCAGCGGCGACACCGGCGCCGGCTGGGCCGGGCCATCCGCGTCCGCTGGCGGGTGTGGTGCTGGCGCGGCTTCCGGCATCTGCTCGGCCGGTCGAGCTCCCGGCGCGAGGAAGCGGTTGCGGTTCTCCGCCCAGGCTCGCAGGCAGGCAGGATCTCGCGGCCCGGCTTCGCCGAGGGCCTGGCAGCGGAACAGCTCGTCCCGCAAGGGATCCGGCGGCGTCGCGTTCGGGCGCGAGGAAGCCCAACTTTCCGCTGGCTCCTCATTGCGGTTCATCTCGATCGCCGTCGCGGTGACGGCCACCGCGACGAACACCACCGCGCCAAGTCGGGCGAGCATCTTGCCGTCCATGGCCGCGCCCTCAGTTGCCGCTGTTGGGGAACATGCGGGCGTTGCCGGCCTGGTAGCCGGAGCCCGGCGTCAAGAAGCGGCGACGCTGCTCGCGGCCCTGTTCGGCGGCGGCTGCGCGCTCCGCCTCTGACAGCGCCTGCGCCCGACCGTTGGCGGCCACGACGGCCGTGAGATCAGCAAGCTGCTGCGCCTGTAGCGCGAGGAGTTGATTACCGGCCTGCGTCGCCTGCAGCGCTCCGGTCGCCCCTTGGCTGCGGCCAATCAGCGAGGACATTTCAGACCGGTTGGTGTCGATGTTGCCGACGACACCGGCCTGCACGCGCATGGCGTCCTGCAGCCCGCCGACGGTGTTTTGCCAACGCTCGCGCGCCTGCGCCACGAGCGCCTGATCGGAGGCGGACATCGAGGCGTTGCCGTAGGTGGTCTGGAACGCCTGATCGATGTTCTGGACATCATAGGCGATACGCTGCGCCTGTTGCAGCAGCTGCTGTGTGCGTTGGACTGACTGCTGAAGTTGTTGGATCGAGGAGTACGGCAGGCTCGCAAGATTACGAGCCTGGTTTATCAGCATGGTCGCTTCGTTCTGAAGTGAGCTGATCTGGTTGTTGATCTGCTCCAGCGATCTGGCCGCCTGAAGCACGTTCTGCACGTAGTTTGTGGGATCCTTCACGATCAACTGCGCCGCCGCTGGTGGCGCCCAGAAGATCGGTGACAAAGCGGTGGCAGCGGTGAGCAGCGCAGCGGCAAGGCGCAGGCCGCGCGAACGACGCGGGTTCATGAGGACGTCTCCATGTTGTTGAGGTTGGGGATGAGATCGGCGGCCCAGCCCAAGCCGCGCTGACGCAGCCAGGCCGCCAGGAAATCCTCGCGTCCGTGAGCTGCGATCGTCTCGGCGATCGCAGCCTGATCGGTCTTCGAGGATGTCGCGCAGAGCGCGAGCGCCACGTCCGACAGGCCGAGTTCGAACAGCCGATTGCCGCGGCGTGACTGGCAGTAATAGTCGCGCTTTGGCATGGCCCGGGCGAGGATCTCGATCTGGCGATCGTTCAAACCGAACCGGCGATAGATGGCCGTGATCTGCGGCTCGATCGCGCGTTCGTTCGGCAGCAGGATGCGGGTTTGGCAGCTCTCGATGATGGCGGGCGCGATCGCAGACCCGTCGATGTCGGAGAGGGACTGAGTGGCGAAGATGACGCTGGCGTTCTTCTTTCGCAGCGTCTTCAGCCATTCGCGGAGCTGACCGGCGAAGCCCTCGTCGTCGAGAGCGAGCCAGCCTTCGTCGACGATCAGCAGCGTCGGCCGCCCGTCGAGGCGGTCCTCGATGCGATGGAAGAGATAGGCCAGGACCGCCGCAGCGGCGCCAGTGCCGATCAGTCCCTCCGTCTCGAACGCCTGGACCGAGGCTTGGCCGAGATGTTCGGCTTCGGCGTCGAGCAGGCGCCCATAGGGGCCGCCGACGCAGTAGGGCCGCAGCGCTTGCTTGAGGTCATTGGACTGCAGCAGGACCGACAGGCCGGTCAGCGTGCGCTCGCCGGTCGGCGCGGAGGCGAGGGAGGAAAGCGCCGACCAGAGATGCTCCTTCACATCCGGCGTGATGGTGACGCTTTCACGCGCGAGAATGGCGGTGAGCCAGTCAGCCGCCCAGGCGCGCTCAGCGACGTCGTCGATCCGGGCGAGCGGCTGGAGCGACACGCTGTCATCGGCGCCTTCGGTGAGTCCGCCGCCGAGGTCGTGCCAGTCTCCGCGCATGGCGAGCGCCGCAGCCCGGATCGAGCCACCGAAGTCGAAAGCGAACACCTGAGACCGCTCGTAGCGGCGGAACTGGAGCGCCATCAGCGCGAGCAGCACGGACTTGCCGGCACCGGTCGGTCCGACGATCAGCGTGTGACCGACGTCGCCGACGTGGATGGAAAGCCGGAACGGGGTCGAGCCTTCGGTCTTGCCGAACAGCAGTGGGGGTGCTGCGAAGTGCTCGTCCCGTTCCGGTCCCGCCCATACCGCCGACAGCGGGATCATGTGGGCGAGATTGAGCGTGTTGATGGGCGGCTGCCGGACGTTTGCGTAGACGTGGCCGGGCAGGCTGCCGAGCCAAGCGTCCACGGCGTTGATGGTCTCGGGCATGGCGGTGAAGTCGCGGCCCTGGATGACCTTCTCGACGAGGCGCAGCTTCTCGGCGGCAATGCGCGGATCCTCGTCCCAGACGGTGATCGTCGCCGTCACATAGGCTTGCCCGGCATAGTCCGCGCCCAACTCCTGCAGCGCCATGTCGGCGTCGGCCGCCTTGTTCGCCGCGTCGTTGTCGACCAGCACTGAGGCCTCGTTGGTCATCACCTCCTTGAGGATGGCGGCGATCGACTTGCGCTTGGCGAACCATTGCCGCCGGATCTTGGTCAGCAGCTTGGTGGCGTCGGTCTTGTCGAGCAGGACGGCCCGGGTCGACCAGCGATAGGGAAAGGCCAGACGATTGAGCTCGTCGAGGATGCCGGGCGTGGTCGCTGTCGGAAAGCCGACGATGGTGAGGATACGCAGATGCGTGTCGCCAAGGCGCGGCTCGAGCCCGCCGGTGAGCGGCTCATCGGCAAGCAGCGCGTCGAGATACATCGGCGTCTCGGGCACGCGGACGCGGTGGCGCTTCGTCGAGACGGTGGAGTGCAGGAATGTCAGGGTATCCGCGTCGTCGAGCCAAGCGCATTCCGGCATGAAGGCGTCGATGAGCTGGAGGATACGGTCGGTACGATCGACAAAGCCGCGCAGGACTTCGTGGGCATCGACGCCGGCGTGGTCGCGCCCCTCATAGAGCCAAGTCTCGGCGCGGGCGGCATCTTCGGCTGGGGGCAGATAGAGGAAGGTCAGGAAGTAACTCGACTCGAAATGCGCGCCGGCTTCCTCGAAATCCGCTTTGCGTTCGGCGTCGAGCAGCGCGGACGCGCTGTCGGCGAACATGCTGGCGGGATAGGTGGCGGCGCCGTGTCGCTGCGCCTCGACGAAGATCGCCCAACCGGAGCCGAGGCGGCGGAAGGCGTTGTTGAGCCGTCCGGCGACCGCGATCAGCTCGGCCGGCACGGCGCTGTCGAGGTCAGGCCCGCGAAACCGGGCGGTGCGCTGCAGGCTGCCGTCCTTGTTGAGGACGACGCCTTCGCCGACCAGCGCGACCCAGGGGAGGAAGTCGGCGAGCCGGGTGTTGCGGTTGCGATATTCGGCAAGGTTCATCATGGCCGCGCGCCCTCAAACCGACAGATGACCGGGGATGCGCAGATGCCGGCGCACCACATCGACGAACTGCGGATCTCGCTTGGCGGCCCAGACGGCGGCGAAGTGGCCGATCGCCCAGAGGCCAATTCCAACGAGCCAGAGGCGAAGGCCGAGCCCGAGCGCCGCCGCCAGCGTCCCATTCAGGATGGCGATCGAGCGAGGCGCACCGCCGAGCAGGATGTGCTCGGTCAGCGCGCGATGAACCGGGACCGAAAAGCCGGGCACTTCGCTCGCCGTGTCCACCGACGTCGCCATCAGACCGGCGCTCCGCCGCCGAACGAGAAGAACGACAGGAAGAAGCTGGATGCGGCAAAGGCGATCGACAGGCCGAAGACGATCTGGATCAGGCGCCGGAAGCCGCCCGAGGTGTCGCCGAAGGCGAGCGTGAGGCCAGTCACGATGATGATGATCACCGCGACGATCTTGGCGACAGGGCCCTCGATGGATTCGAGGATGGACTGTAGCGGGGCTTCCCACGGCATGGAAGAACCGGACGCGTGGGCGGCGGGCGCGAGCGCCAAGGTGAGGAAGGTGACGGAGGCCGCCGTCGCGATGTGACGGCGGATACGGATGGTATGCTGGATCATGACGGATCTCCTGTGAGGTGCTGGCTGGCGGGGATGACGCGGTAATCGCCGTCGGGGCCGAGCCCTTCGACGCGAGCGAGTTCGGCGAGGCGGCGCGAGGCGCCGCGACCGGAAAGCACGGCGACCAGATCGATCGTCTCGGCGATCAGGGCGCGCGGAACGGTGACGACGGCTTCCTGGATGAGCTGCTCAAGGCGGCGCATCGCGCCGATGGCAGTGCCCGCGTGAATGGTGCCGATACCGCCGGGGTGACCGGTGCCCCAGGCCTTGAGCAGGTCGAGCGCTTCAGCGCCGCGCACCTCGCCGATCGGGATGCGATCAGGGCGCAGGCGCAGCGAGGAGCGGACAAGATCGGAGAGCGAGACGACGCCGTCCTTCGTGCGCATGGCGACGAGGTTCGGGGCGGCGCATTGCAGCTCGCGCGTGTCCTCGATCAGCACCACGCGGTCTGAGGTTTTCGAAACCTCGGCGAGCAGCGCGTTGGTCAGCGTGGTCTTGCCGGTGGAGGTGCCGCCGGCGACCAGGATGTTGCGGCGCTCGGCGACGGCGACCCGCAGCGCTTCAGCCTGGTCGGCCGCCATGATGCCGGCCGCGACATAGTCGTCGAGCGTGAACACGGCGACTGCGGGTTTGCGGATGGCAAAGGCCGGTGCGGCGACGACGGGGGGCAGAAGGCCCTCGAACCGCTCTCCCGTTTCCGGCAACTCGGCGGAGACGCGGGGGCTGCCTGGATGAACCTCGGCGCCGACATGGTGCGCGACGAGACGAACGATGCGTTCGCCATCAGCCGGCGATAGCCGCTCACCCGTATCGGAGAGTCCCTCGGACAGGCGGTCGATCCAGAGCCGCCCATCGGGGTTGAGCATCACCTCGACGATCGCGGGATCTTCCAGAAATTGGGCGATCGCCGGCCCGAGGGCCGTACGCAGCATGCGTGCGCCGCGAAGGATCGCCTCCGATTTCTGGTGAGTGGCCGCCACGTCGTCCCCATTCTCGTGCGGGCCCGCGAAGTGCGGCCCTGGATCGGGGATGAGTAGAAGAGGCAGAAATTATGGTCTGACAACAACCATTATGTGGTCGTCGTATTGTAGCGTACAAAGACAGGGAAACGGCGGAACACATGAATACTTCCTCATGTCACCGTCACCTTGGAGAAGGAGGCAGGACAAAACGAAGCTGATTCGTATTACGCCAGCCTATCGACAACGACATGGGATGGGCCTTTGAATAGCAGCGCGACCATCGAGGATGCGATCAGCATCCTCGCAAACACCATGAGAATGTATGTCGAGGCGCACATGCGTTTTGGCGATTTGTTCAAGATCGATCCCGAGGAGGCGATCGACAATATCGATCGCGCCTTCGAGATGAAGCTCGAGGCCTTCCATAAGCTCTATGATGTATCGAAGAACCTCTTTCCCTATTTTGACCATGGGGACACCGCTCTGATCATCACGATTCGAAACGCGATCCATCATCGCGATCACCCGCTGTTTCGAAGCCTTAAGCGACGCCTGCACCTTGATGAAGGCGGAGTGGAACGCTGGCTCGGTGCCTCCTTTCTGCTGGCGAGCCACCCCACGCTTCACGGTGCTCCGGTCCTGATGTCCCATCATGTGAGAATGGATGATATAGACGCGCGCCTCGATCCTTCACGCGCATCGCCATATCTCGACACCTTCGTGGGCGGCACGAAGGCAACCGATCGGTTGAAGTTGATCGACCATCAGCTTGGGTTTCCAGAGATTCGCAAATTTCAATCGCAGCACCGATATCCTGACGACCAGACCTACCTCGACCTCTTGCCAATTTTTGTCTCGGCTGTGTGCAAGGTCTTCAAAGCGATGAAGGTCGCCGGCATCAGCTTCAAAGGATTCGATGCCAGGACGTACCTGATCCCCTTCACGTCAGAACTTGAGATTGACCTCGGCAGACAGAACTTCAAGCAGTTGCGCCTGCGTGGCTGGGGGCCGCTCGATCTCATCCCCATTCCCATCGGGTAAGAATTGGGTGCGCTTGCATATACCTTATCGGTATGCGGAAAGTGTCTCGAACGCGCGCCTTCCAAAGCGGACCAGTCCGAGTCGCTTGGTAGGAGATAGTGCTAGCTGTTGCCCGACGCTGCCGTTTGCTGTGGAGGTCGCGGACCGCACGAAGGTTTCAATATCTGACGAAGCAATCAATCAATCGACGGCGTCACGCCCTGGACCAATGTCCTCGGAAATCTCCTGCCGCAGCTTCGGCCCGCTCGCGAGTCGACGACCCAGAGCCGCGATGAACGCCTCGTATCGCTCGCCGGCTTTCGCGCGGGCAGCCTGGGCGGCAGGCTCCGGAAGCGCAGGCGTTGTGGTCAGCCAAAAGCGGACGAAGATGGCCAGCGTCTCGACGGAGATACCGACGTCGCGCTCCATGCGGGTCATGCGCCGGTCGAGTTGGTCGAGACGCTTGGTGATCGCCGCTTCCTGCCGCTCCGCGGCGTCGGGCGACAAAAAGGATGCGATGCCGGCCTCAGCGACCAGCGACAGCGAATGGCCACGCCGGGCCGCATGCGCAGAGAGGGCCTTCATGACTTCAGGCTCGAGATAGACGGAGAGCCGCTGCTTCCTCGGCGACTTCGTCATGACCGCCTCCTAAAGCTCGATGCCGTCGCCCGGGTCGAGCGAAGCCTGGCGCGCGACCTGCCGCATGTTCTGGTTCATTCGGCTGAGACGCGCGGCGTCGTCATCGGCATCGTCGGCCGGGTCGATCTCGAACTCGTTCTCGATCGGCGCCACTTTGGCGATCGGCTGCACGCGGCTCAGCTCGGGCTGGCGGCGGCGCTCGGAATCAGTCGTGTCCTCATCGTCCGGATTAGCTCCCGTCGCCGCTGTCAGGATCTCCGGCGAAGGCGGCAATGCTAGTTTGCTCCAGTCGTCGGTCGAGACCACATCCGGCTTCGTTATGGTGGGCGGCGGCAGCACCCGTTCCTGAAACCGACGATCTTCGTAATACCGCGCCTTCTTCGCGCGGATCGGCGGCGTGCCGGCGACCATGACGATCTCATCGGACGACGGGAGCTGCATGATCTCGCCGGGGGTGAGCAGCTGCCGGGCCGTCTCTGAGCGCGACACCATCAGGTGGCCGAGCCAGGGGGACAGCCGGTGACCAGCATAGTTCTTCATCGCACGCATCTCGGTCGCGGTGCCGAGCGCGTCCGACACGCGCTTGGCGGTGCGCTCATCATTGGTCGCGAAGCTGACGCGGACGTGGCAGTTGTCGAGGATCGAATTGTTGGGCCCGTAGGCCTTTTCGATCTGATTGAGGGACTGCGCGATTAGGAAGCTTTTCAGGCCGTAGCCCGCCATGAAGGCCAGTGCGGACTCGAAGAAATCGAGCCGTCCCAGCGCCGGGAATTCGTCGAGCATGAGGAGCAGCCGGTGCCGGCCGCGCTTCGCCTGCAGATCCTCGGTGAGACGCCGGCCGACCTGATTGAGGATCAGGCGGATCAGCGGTTTGGTCCGGTTGATGTCCGAGGGCGGCACCACGAGGTAAAGCGTCGACGGCCGCTTGCCGCCGACAATATCGGCGATGCGCCAGTCGCAGCGCCGCGTCACTTCGGCGACGACGGGATCGCGATAAAGACCGAGGAACGACATCGCCGTCGAGAGCACGCCGCTGCGCTCATTGTCCGATTTGTTCAGCAGCTCGCGCGCGGCGCTGGCGATGACGGGGTGCGGGCCAGCTTCGCCGAGATGCGCTGTCTTCATCATGGCGGCCAGTGTCGACTCGATCGGTCGCTTGGGATCGGAGAGGAAGGCGGCAACGCCCGCGAGCGTCTTGTCGGCCTCGGCGTAGAGGACATGGAGGATCGCGCCGACCAGCAGCGCGTGACTGGTCTTTTCCCAGTGATTGCGCTTTTCGAGCGAACCTTCCGGATCGACCAGGATGTCGGCGATGTTCTGAACATCGCGGACCTCCCACTCGCCACGGCGCACCTCAAGCAGCGGGTTATAGGCGGCCGACTTCGGATTGGTCGGGTCGAACAGCAGCACGCGGCCATGCCGCGATCGGAAGCCTGCCGTGAGCGTCCAGTTCTCGCCCTTGATGTCATGGACGATCGCGGAGCCCGGCCAGGTCAGCAGCGAGGGCACGACGAGCCCCACGCCCTTGCCGGAGCGGGTCGGCGCGAAGCACAGCACATGCTCTGGACCGTCATGGCGAAGATAGTCGCGATCGAGCTTGCCGAGGACGACGCCGTCGGGACCGAGCAGGCCCGCGGCCTTTACTTCGTCATCCCGTGCCCAGCGCGCCGAGCCATAGGTCTCGACGTTCTTCGCTTCACGTGCCCGCCAGACGGACATGCCGATGGCAACGGCGATCGAAATGAAGCCGCCCGACGCAGCAATATAGGCGCCTTCGACGAAGATTGGCGGCGCATAGGCATCGTAGAAGTACCACCACCAGAAGAAGGCCGGCGGATAATAGATCGGCCAGCCGGCAAGCTCGAACCAGGGCGGGCCGAGCTGGGGCTGGAAGCCGAGCCGATAGGCCGTCCACTCTGTCGCCGCCCAGGTCGTGAAGAGCACGATCATGAAGACGGTGAGGATCTGGCCCCAGAGGATTTTGGTCGCCGACATGGCGGGGTCCTTTCTTGATTGCGGGCTACAGGCCGAGGCCGCGTTTGCGACCGAAACTCCAGTCGACCCCGCCATCGCCGCGGGCGACGCCGGAGACTTGCTGGCCAAGGTGCTTTTCGAGAGACGGCGACCAGGGCACGAGCTGGAAGCCGAGGCCATCGTCGATCATGGCGAAGCGGCCCGACGCGAGGACGATGCGCTGCCGATAGGCGCCGGCCACGTATTCCCCGGTCCCGGCCTTGGCGAACGGGCGCCCGGTCTCCGCCGCGAGCTTCTCAGCCGTCGCTTCGACCTCGCGCTGGCGCAGCGTGTCGATGAGGTTGCGGGAGAAGATGACGCTGCGGCCGTGACGTTCGGCCAGGCGCTGCTCGATCAGATGTTCGGCGCGGCGGTCCATAGCGTCCCGAACCTCGGCGCCGAACCCGCCACCGCCAAGCGCCACCGGCTCGCGGGCGATCGCCTGTCTGTCGAGCCAGGTCGCGCCGGCCGAGGTGACCTGGGCGGAGACATCGAGATCCGAACGGACGGCAAGCGCGACGCGCCGCTGCCCCCGCGCATCGTCGAACCTTCGTAGTTCGACGATCGAACCCGGTGCGCTGTCGCCGGCGGCCTCAAGGTCGGGCAGCTTGATGTGGTGGGTTCGGCCATCGACCCCGTCGACCACGGCATAGGCCGTGCCCTTGAGCTCGTCGTCGAGACCTCGCGTCACCAGACGGCCAACGACGGGGCCGTTCAGGCTTTCGCCGGCGAGGACATAGCTTGCCGCGCCGCGCTCGATCCCGCGGTCGGTCAGTGCGCGGTGCATGCGCTTGATGATGTCGCCGCGCTCGCCGAGCTCGCGTAGCGTCGCCTCGGCCTTCTCGGAGATCGTCCATTGGCCGGGACCGATCTCGTCGGCGAGGCCGAGCCCTTCGAGCTTGCGGAGCCGCCCGACCTTCAGGGCGTGGAATTCATCCGGCTGCCGGTCCGGATGCGGCGCGAGATTGACGACACCGGTCCTGTAGGCGTCGCGCGCGAGCTGGCGATCGAGATTGGTCCAGCGCTCGGATTCGACCTGGCGCTCGATGGTGCGACGGATGTCCTGATCGGTGCGCGGTCCCAGCTCCTGCGTGATGAGATCGCGCGCGCGGTCGCGCATGCCCTCCTTGATGTAGTCGCGCGAGATGACAAGGTTCTCGCCGTCGTCGCGGACGCCGCGCACGATCAGATGCACATGCGGATGCTCGGTGTTCCAATGATCGACGGCGACCCAGTCGAGCCGGGTGCCGAGATCCTTCTCCATCTGGCCGACCAGTTCGCGCGTGAATCCCTTGAGGTCGGACATCTCCACTGCGTCGTCGGGCGACACGATGAAGCGGAAATGATGACGATCGTCCGCGCATCGCTCGGCGAAGGCCTTGGGATCGGCGTCATCGCCGCCGGGACCGAACAGCCGCGCCTTTTCCCCATCCCGGGTCACACCTTCGCGGCGGAGATAATTGAGGTGGGTGCCGAGCGGCGCGTTGCGTCCACCCTGGCGCACGACGCGCGCCTTGATCACGGCGCCACGCGAGCGTGCGGTCAGCAGCCGGTTGGCCTGCACCGCCGCGCGCTGGCCCCGACCAAAACGGGAGCGGTTGCCAGGACCGATCCTTCCTTGCCGAGATACCGCGCCGCCGGCCTTCTGCGCGGCGGCGAGCGCCTGCGCGATGAAGGGCCTGACCTGTTGCGCGCGGGTTGAGCGGATCCGGCCTGGCCGGATGCGGAAATCGTCCTCGGCGCTCATGGCCGCAGCTCCGCACATCGCGCAAAGCCGAGGAAATTGTTGGGAAAGCGCCATGGGCGCAGGCTGCGCCGATCAGGCGCACATCGCGTAAATGTGCCGTAACCCCTTGAAAAACCACAACCGCACAAGGCCGCACATCGCGGCCCTTTATCCTGCCATCGTGCGGTTGTGGTGACTGCTCTTCCTGCCTCTGGCGCCAATTCCACGTCAGAGCCCGAGAGTGCCGCCGGGAGTGCGAGGGCCATCATCGCGGCGCCGCACTGTCGGTTCGCGCCACGAAGAGGCCGTCCGATCGCAGTGCAGGCCGTGCCGGATCGGCCGCGGACTCTGGCATAGGTGGTGCGGCGGGATCGCCGTTGGGCTGCGGCCGATCTGCACGCGGCCTGCTATCGACTTGCACGATGAAGAGCGGAGCACGGGTCCAGGCGAGTGGATCGGCGATCGCTACCGTGACGGGGGCAGCAAGATCGCCGCGGCCGATGATCGGTGCGAGAGCGGCGACATAGGCGCGCGTTTCGGCCGGCAGTGGGCGACCGGTCGCGCGATATTCCTCATAACGCCTAGGACCGGCATTGTAGGCGGCGAGAAAGCCGGACGAACCGTAGCGATCGTGCATCTCTCGCAGATACGCCGCGCCCGCCATGATGTTGTCGCGTGGATCGTAGGGATCGCCGCCGAGACCATGTCGAGCGCCTAAATCGCCCCACGTCGCCGGCATGATCTGCATCAGCCCAATTGCGCCCTTGGGTGAGATCGCGCGCACATCACCGCGGCTTTCGACGCGCATGACGGCGCGGATCCACCCCTCCGGGATGCCGAACCGGCGCGCTGCGTCCGCGATATGACCGGCATAGGGATCGCTAGGTGATGCGCGCTGCACCGGCGCGTCCTGTGCGGCGGCCGGGACGGTCGGCGACAGGCCGGTAAGCAGGCCGGAAAGGAGAAGGGAGGCTGTGTGCCGGACGGTCGTGAACCGTCCGACGACAGCGCGATGGCGGCGGGCCGGCATCGCTCAGTCCCGCTCGCCGCGCTTCGGCGGTCGGTTCCAGTGCAGGCCCCAGGTGGACTTGTCGTCGGCCGACTGGAACAGGTTGGCGCGGATCGGCTGACTGAAGGATGGATCATCGAGCTGCAGCGAGACGTAATCTCCGGCCTTCTCGCCCGTGCGCTTCCAGCCCGCGCCAATCTCGGCACCGTGTTGGTTGTTCATGCTGTCAAAGACGTGCACGCGGAAATCCGGCGCATTCTCGGCATCGGAGTGCTCGGCCGGAATGATGATGATGTCCTGATGCAGCAGGAGTGTTTCCAAGTGGCCGATGAAGCCGCCATCGTCGCGAGTGAATTGACCTATCAGGGACATGATTGCCTCCGTGGATGCGCGGTGAGGTTGGGATTGGGCATGCCGTCACCGCGTCGGCGCGCGCCAGACGAAGCGGCCATCGCCGTCCTCGTCGGTGTAGAGAGGGATGGCCCGGCCGATTACAGCGGAGGCGGGCAGCGGTCCGAAGTAGCGACCGTCGAGGCTGTCGCGGACTTCCCAGTTCATCAGGAACAGTTCGCCCTTGGCGACGACGCGGCAGCCCTGCCAGATGGGCAGCGGATTGCCGCGACGATCCCGATCAAGCGCATCGCCCATCGGCACGGCGTCGACGGTGATCGCGAGGCCCGTCCGGCAAATCCGCTGGCCAGGAAGCGCCACCACGCGTTTCATGAGCGGCACGCCACGCGGCAGATAACCGCCCTCGGCGAGGAAGCTCGCGAGCGGCTCGGGCGCACGCACGGCCACCAGATCGGTGACGTCCGGGGACGGGTCGGGCTCGATGGCGTAGAGCCCGATCGGCGTGCTGGCCGACGCGTTCCAGATCAGCTTCGGCGTGAAGGAGACGAGCGACAGGACGCCGAGCAGCGACACGGCGGCGGTCATCGTGATGGCGTAGCCGAGCCGGGTCATGCGCCGATCCTCCGCGCCAAGAGAAAGGCATGATGGCGCGCCATCGTGTAGGCGCGCGGCGTCTCGCCGGCGGCCAGGCGGTTGTGGACGTGCCGCCAGTGATCGGGCGCGACCTCGGCCGGATCGATGCCGTTAGCTTCGATCGCATCGATGAGCTGAAGCACGCGCTCCACCTTCGGCCATCCGTCGACGCGCAGCAGGATGTCGCCGCCAGGTGTCACGGTCGGGATCGTCTGGCAGGGCGTGCCGCGGGGAACGGCGCGCAAGATGTCGAGACGCGACAGCACAGTGCCGTGCTCGTTCGCGGCCCAGCGCACCAGCGCGAAGATACTGCCGGGAAGGAAGAATAGGGTGCGGCGGCGGCGATCGAGGACCTGTTCGCGGACCTCGCGGCCGAAACGGATCCAGTGCTCGATCTGCTTCTCGATCCAGACGAGCTCGACCTGGGTGAGATCGTCTGGCGGCGCGGCGGCGGCGCGGCCGACGCGCGCGGATGCGGCGAGGCCGGTCATGATCCTTCTCCTGACGAGGGTGGGAATTCGCGCTCGAACAGCGCGCGGAGCATGTCGGCGACGGTCTGGCCGCGCCGGAAGGCCGCGATCTTGATGCGGCCGCGCATGTCGGCGGTGACGTCGATGGTCAGCCGGGCCGAGAACTCCTCAGCAGGCTGGACGTGCTGCACCTGGCGATCGGGCGCCTTGATCCAGCTCTCTGGATCAGCAGGCCGGGACGCGAAGCTGCGCTTTTGCGACCGTTCGCTCATGCGCCGATCCTCGCGACTTCCGCCGCTAGCGCGGCGATCTCGCGCGCGCCCGGACAGTCCTCATCCTGCTCGGCGGCGAGGCGGCCGGTCTGCACGACATCGGCGAAGACGATGCGCTGGCCGATGGTGGTCGCGAGCAGCGGAGGATCGTGATCGGCGAGCGTTTCGGCCGTCTCGCGCGCCAGCACGGTGCGGGCCGCACAGCGGTTCAGCACGAAGCGGGCGGCGAGCTGAGGGCGATAGATGCGCGCCTCGCCGAGCAAGGTCAGCATCTCGGCCGAGGCCCAGCCATCGAGCGGTGACGGCTGCACGGGGATCAGCACCAGGTCGGCGGCAAGGAGCGCCGAGCGCATCAGCCCCGCGACGCGCGGCGGCCCATCGATGACGATGTGATCGGCGTCGCGGGCGAGCTCCGGCGCCTCGCGATGCAGCGTATCGCGGGCGAGACCGACGACACCGAAGAGCCGCTGCAATCCCTCCCGGCTGCGCTGCTGCGACCAGTCCAGTGCCGAGCCCTGCGGGTCGGCGTCGATCAGCGTGACGCGCTTGCCATGGCGAGCCCATTCGCCGGCGAGATGCAGAGCGAGCGTGGTCTTGCCGACGCCGCCCTTCTGATTGAGCAGCGCGACGATCATGGCGCGCTCCTCCCTGCTGGCGGATGGTTATCCGCAAGCGTGGAAAAGCGGCGGTCCGTTAGAAAGATTCCGAAGGAATCTAGGTTAGATAAGTTACGGCGCTCGCAAGCTGCTGATTCAGCGCGAGGAATCGCCGATTTCGGTCCCCGATAGCACGAGACTCCGGTCCCCGATGGCACGATAGTGCCGGTCCCCGATAGCACGAGACTATTCACAGCTTATCCCCAGGGCGAGTTGTCGAGTGGCGACGGCGGCGTGGGATGCCGAGCGCGTCGGGATCGGTGGGTACGAAGGACAGGATTTCGGGACCGCCGAGGCACTGCTCGATGGTGAGCCGGTAACCGGGCAGCGGCTGGCGCCGGACGATGTCGCGCAGGTCGTAGGCGAAGTGTTTGAGCGGCGAGAGGCTGCCGGACTTGGCGTGGAGGTGGGGGAAGTCGAAGCTCCAGCCGAATTCTTGCTTGCCCCCATGCTTGCGCACGAGCCGGTAGAGCCAGCGTTCCAGCCCGCCGGTGAGATCGAAATATTTGCGGTCGATCGTCAGTACGAGTGCGTCGTCGAGAACGGCGCCGTAGAACCAGTCGGGGACGATCAACTCCAGGCCGAGCGGACGGCCGCGATGATCGGCGCGCTCCTTCCATTCGTTGATCCAGGAGAAGCGGTGCATCCGCCGCTCGGTGGGCTGGCGGATCGATGTCGCGACCGTGGTCGATTGCAGTCGGTCGAGCGCGGCCTTCAGGCGGTCGTAATCGCGCAAGCTGACGCCGCGGCCGATGAAGTTCAAAATCTCATAGGGTGTGGTGGCCATCAGCCGCGACGGCCGCAAGCCGAGATCACGCGCCTCGACGATCTGAGATGCGGCCCAGATCAGGATGTCGGCATCCCAGATGGTCGCCATGCCGTGCTCGGCGACCGCTTCGACGCGGATGACGACGGTGCCTGTCTTGAAGTTGATCGGCGTCAAGCGCTTCGACTTGGCGAGCGAGAAGAAGGGATAGGCCATGAGGTCTTGCGCATCGCGCGGCGCGAGATCGCCGTGCAGCGCTCGAAAGAGATCGAGCTGCGCACGCTCGTCGTGAATATCATCTCGACCGGATCGCATGGCCGGCGGCCTCAGCGCAGTGCGCGGTTGGCGGCGGTGGCTGCCGGAGCGACCTGGCGTTTGGCCGGAAGGACCGATCCGCGCGGGTCGGACGTGGAGATGACAGCTCCGCGATCGGCCCAGGCCTGGAGGTCTACAACGGCGTAGACGACACGGCCGCCGAGCTTTCGGTATGCGGGACCGGTTCCGTAGGTACGGTGCTTTTCAAGGGTTCGGCTGGAGAGGCCGAGGAAGCGGGCGGCTTCAGGCGTCCGCAGATAGCGTGGTGGAATGCCGGCGAGGCTGTCGGCCATGGTCGAACCTCCGTGCTTTTGGCGAAGGCCGCCGGATATCGACGGCGACTGCTGAGCACGGTGGCGGAGGAAGGCCCCGGCGAAGGAGTGCGAAGATTTATTCGGAAGTTCGCACCCCCGGCAGTTGCGAGGCTATGTGCGGTGGTGAAGTAGGAGCGAGCGATAGCCGCCGTTGACGAGGCGGAAACCTTCCCTGACGCGACGCATCACGGTGTCTCGCATCGGATGAGACTTCCACTCGATCGCGCGAAGCTCCGGTAGTCCGAAGAGAGTGGTCGCGATCGCTTGGTAGGTAGCTCCCGCGAGCCGGCCGTCGACGGCTCTCAGCATCTGACCGAGATTGCGACGCCGAAGTGGTGTGAGCCGGGGATCACGCGGCCGCTGGCCGCTCTGGAGGAAACGCCAGAAGCGTATCGATGCGTCGGCTCGGTCCAGCAAATGTCGATCCAGGGGCATGACGGCGGAGATGATGCCGCACGTCCCATCGCCCAAGACATGCAGCGCATTGAGATATCCGACCACGGCTCGGTAGCGGACGTAACGGCCCTCTGGCGCGTCCGCGATGAATTCGGCGGCGGGCTCAGGGGTGCTTCCGCCGGTGTTCGCGACCCGCGTCGGCGCCAGCAGGACCATGGTCGGGTCGGTGGCCGCCGTCCAAACGACTGCGGCTTCGTTGCCGCTTTTCTTCGGATCGATCGCGAAATCGTAACCCCCAACGCTCGGCAATCTTCTCGTCGGTCACGGAGTGATCGAGGCGCCGCGTCATCATCTCGAATTCGTGTTGATAGTCGCGATTGCGCCTTAGGAATTCCCAGGCAATGCCGGCGGGGTCGAGCTCATTGATGTATCGGTAGGCGGCCGAAGACCGCCATCTGCCTTGCTCCGGCATTTGGGCCTCCTCCCAGCGCGTGATGACGCGCCAATGGTGGAGGAAGGTCGGCAATTCTGAATGACCGCGATAGTCAAGCCGAGAACCGGACGTGATGCGCGTTGCGCATCACCCGGTCAGTGATGGCTCGCTTGAAGCAATTCCCTGTATCCGTGCTCCGTCATCCAGCGAGCCCGGGCCAGATGACTGGCATGCACCTTTTGGGCTCGTTCTCGCTCGGACTTGGGATCCAGACCGAAGATGACCGTGACCACTTCCTGCCAGTCAGCACCTTCCGCATCGGCGTCCAACAGCCGCAAATAGGTTACGAGATGCTCCCGATCGTAGCTCGTGAGCACGGTGCTCTGCGGCGGGTCGTCTTCGAATCTAGCTTGCATCACCGGGACCCAGTGCCGAACGTATCCATTCAGGAGTGAATTGTTAACCATACCTGGCGGTCGAAATTTTGACCACCATGGCTAGCGTTTGCTGGCTTGCGCACGAACGATCATCACTCCTTAGCCTTGGCCGGAGTTCAGGAGGACAATGCCGTGGCCTCAAAGATTCTGCGAACCTGGTCGCGCTTCGACTCGGACACCTCGAGACCGGAGTCGGATTCGAGTCGCTTGAGTGCGGTTAGCGAAACTCGGGCCTTGTCAGCGAGCGTCTCCTGCGTCCAACCCAGCAACGCGCGTGCCGGGCGGTGATCATGCATGATCCGCCCACCAACACGAACCTCTGCGCCAGAACTACGACTTCTCTATTCAGTTCAGGCCGCTAGCACGGCCCAGTCCCACCTCCAAGCGTGATTTACATACTATAGTTGATAAACTCATAGTATGTAAATCACGATCCTCCCGCGCATGGATATGCGCAAATTGGTCGGCCGGAACTTCGCCCGCCTGCGTCGGGAGAAGGGCCTGACCCAGGAAGAGGTGGAGGCGCGGTCCGGGTTCAGCCAACAGTACCTCAGCGGTCTGGAGCGCGGCCGGCGCAACCCGACCGTCATCACACTGTACGAACTGGCTCAGGCCCTCGGTGTCAGTCACGTCGAGCTGGTACAGCCTAACGACGAAGTCTGATCGGCAATTCCCGCAAGGAACCAGCACTATTGCCATTCTCTGCCGGAACTGTCGCAGAGTAGGATCTGACCTCAGGACACCGAACTGCCTTGGGCCTCTTCCAACAGCCAATCGCGAAATCGCAAAACGGCAGGACGCCTTTCTCCAGCTTTGAGGAGCACGTAATGCCACTTCGGGCCTCTGATGATATGAGCAAAGGGCTGCAGCAGTTTGCCTTCCTCGATGTGCGACGCATAGAAGATTGGTGACAGCAGGGCGACGCCCACCCCGTTCATTGCCGCTGAGGCATGCAACTCGTGCAGCGAAAAGTCGTCCGCACAAAAACCCAGACCGGCTACCGCTGCGCCCGCCTCGTGAAACCAGCGTGGCCAGTCGTCGTGGGGCAGGAGCGGCCGCGATGCCAAGTCCGTGGGGGAGGCGAGCGGCGCTTCGGCTGCGAGCGCTGGGCTCAGCATCGGCGTCGCTTCGACTGGCATGAGCGCGGTAGTTTCAAGCTCCGGCCAGTCTCCCGTGCCAGTCCTAATTGCCACGTCGAAGTCCTGACTCGGGCGCAGCTCGGACGAGACGTCGAGTTCGACCGGAATGGCATCCGCAAGGGCGCGGTAGTGAGGGAGACGCTGCACCAACCAGCGCATGGCGAAAGTCGGAACAGCCGTCACTCGCAATGGCCCGGCGGCCTCGACGCAGTGGTCAACGGCCGCACGGACAAGACGCAGCGCCTCGGCGACCCTCCGGGCGAGTTCCACCCCCGCGTTTGTCGGCGCAAGCCGTGGACCAGAACGATGGAAGAGCTTGGTGCCGAGGTCGGCTTCGAGGTCGCGGATTCGCAGGCTGACGGCAGCTGGCGTCACCCCAAGCTCAGCGGCCGCACGCGTGAAGTTTCCGTGGCGCACGCTGGCTTCAAGGAAACGTAGGGATTCTAAGGCCGGCGACCGAGTCAACATTTCCTACTTTAAGCACAGCTTAACATGATACGAAAGATCGCTCGCTTTGGCGTCGGCGCCTGACAGCGCAAAATGTCGGAATGGAAGAACCCGAGCAAGAAACCTCCCCCGGCCATATGGCCAGGCCCGCGGCGCAGGCAGTGCGACTCGCCATCAACGGCGTCAGCCGCGATGCCGTCCTTCACCCCTTTACGACGCTACTTGATGCGTTACGCGGCGACTTCGGCCTTCCGGGCACGAAAAGAGGCTGTGGCGCTGGCGCTTGCGGCGCCTGCACCGTCCTCGTCGATGGGCGCAGGATCAAATCCTGTCTGACACTCGCCGTGATGTGCGAGGCGTGCAACATCACGACGATAGAAGGCCTAAGCAACGGCGATGAGCTTCACCCATTGCAGCAGGCCTTCATCGAACATGATGCACTTCAGTGCGGTTACTGCACCCCAGGCCAGATACTCTCGGCTGTTGGGTATCTGGCCGAACGACACGACGATCCGGCGAACCAACAGACCATCCGGGAACAGATGAGCGGCAACATCTGCCGCTGCGGCGCGTATCCGAACATTGTCGCGGCCATCGCCTCGGTGGTGGCGGGCCAGCGATGACGGGCCAACAGCTTTATGCACGGCCGCAAAGCTGGGCCGAGCTCGCTGCCGCTACCCGCGACGAAGCCGCCTACATCGCGGGGGGTACGGAGATCATCCCGCTGATGCGCGCAGGCATCGTCTGCCCTTCCGCAATTATTGATCTCCGCGGCGTGATCGGCTCCGAGGTAGAACTCCAGGCGCAGGTCCTTACCATCGGCGGCTTGGCGCGCCTGAGCGATGTAGCCACGCACCCGCAGGTTCGGGCCAGCGCGCCGGCCGTGGTCCAGTCACTCTTAGCAGGGGCTTCGGCCCAGATCCGCAACATGGCGACTGTGGGCGCAATCTCCTCCAGCGCACGCGCTGCAGCTATTTCCGCGATCCGGCCTTTCCTTGCAACAAAAGGGTATTGGGCTCAGGTTGCCCCGCGCTCGCCGGGGAGAGCCAAGATGGTGCGCTGTTTGGCGCGAGCGCCAAATGCGCCGCTCTGCATGCGTCCGACCTTGCAGTGGCGCTGTCCGCCCTGGATGCCTCCATCCGCCTCCGGACTATTGACGGGCGGATGCGCGCTCTTCCCCTCAATGACCTTTATACGTTGCCCGGCGATCGGCCCGACGTCGAAACGGCGCTTGAACCGGGGGAGATGATCGTGCAGGTCGACGTGCCGCTGACGGGGCTCGCGCGCCGGTCCCTTTTCGCCAAGGTGCGGGAGCGGGCCTCGTTCGAGTTCGCGCTCGTCTCGGCCGCGGTGTCGCTGGAACTCGAAAAGGGCTGCATCCGCGAGGCCCGCATCGTGCTCGGTGGCGTTGCACCGAAACCCTGGCGCCTGCCAGCTGTGGAGGCACATTTGCGAGGGTGCCCTCCCTCGGAGGAGGCCTTCCAGGAAGCGCTCACGGGTTTTGATGACGACGCGCGGCCTCTCGAGAGCAATGCGTTCAAGCTGGTGCTCGCCCGCAATCTGATTCTCCGCTCGCTTGCGGAACTCGGGAGCTTGGTATGACGGCGATGATCGGAGAAGGCCATGATCGGCTCGACGGTCGGGCGAAAGTCACCGGCGTCGCGCGCTACACGGCCGAACTCGGGATGGATCACGAGCTGCATGGGGCTTTGGTGCTTAGCACCGTCGCGGCAGGACGGGTCCTGAAGATCGCGGCTAGAGACGCGGAACGCGTTCCCGGCGTGGTAGCCGTACTGACTCACCTGGACGCGCCCAGGATACGTTCCGGCCCATACCGCACGTGGTTGCAGGACGCCACGGTTCAGCATGCCGGGCAACCCGTGGCGATTGTCCTCGCAGAGACCGAACGCGCGGCGCGTCACGCCGCGACCCTGGTGACCGTCGCTTACGATACCCGGCCACCGCTCCCCCGGCTTGGCTCAGACCACGCGCAACCATACGCGGCGGCGTTGATCTTGGGCGAATCTGCGGAGACCCGCAGGGGCGACCTGGCCGCAGGGCGCGCGGCTGCGCAAATTACCGTCGATGCGCGTTATTCGACGCCGACCCATTGCCACAGCCCGATGGAACCCCACGCCGTGGTCGCGGGGTGGGACGGCAATCATGTTACGGTGCACACCTCGACATCCGGGATATTCGCTGCCCGCCGTGTTGTCGCACAGGCAATGGAAATACCGGAGAACGCTGTTCGGGTGCTGATGCGCTACCAGGGCGGTGGCTTCGGCGGCAAGGGTAGCGCGTGGTGGCCGACGCTCATCCTGGCGGTATCGGTTGCCCGACGACTCGGACGGCCGCTGCGGCTCGAACTCACACGCGAAGAGATGTTCACACTCGTCGGGAGGCGGGCGCCGACCGTCCAGCAGGTAGCATTGGGCGCCGACCGAAGCGGCCGTCTCACATACATTGATCACGAATCGGTGCAGGAGACCTCTCCGCTCGCGGACTACTCCGACCCGACCTGTTTCGCGAGCCGCAGCGTCTATGCTTGTCCCAACGTGACGACCCGTCACCTTCTCGTGCGCACGAACGTGCCGCAACCCAATGCAATGCGGGCACCGGGTGAAGGGCCGGGAAGTTTCGCGTTGGAATCGGCGCTTGATGAACTCGCTCATGCGCGGCAAATCGACCCGGTCGAACTTCGCATAGGGAACATCGCTGCCAGCGACGGGCACAGCAACCGCCACTGGTCTAGCAACGGCGCGAGGGAATGCCTGACTACGGGCGCCCGTGCCTTTGGATGGCAGGCGCGCCCACCGGCCTCCGCTCCGAGACAGGAGGGAATATGGTCCATCGGACAAGGTATGGCGTGTGCCTATTACCCGGTCTTCCAAGCGCCAGCCGCCGCCCGTGTCCGGATCGATCCCAAGGGACGGGCTTTCCTCTTCTGCGGCAATCAGGATATCGGCACCGGTAGCTTGACTGTCATGGCGCAAGCCGTAGCGCGCGAACTGGGCGTCGCGGTCGACGAAATAGTGGTGGAGTATGGCGATACAGCCCTCCCAGAAACGCCAATGGCTGCGGGGTCAATGAGTACCGCAAGCGTGATCCCGGCCGTGGAGCGCGCGGCACGCGCCTTGCGCGCAGAAATTCTCCACCAGGCAAGGATGGATGCGCGCTCCCCCCTCCATGGAATGGCCGAAGAGGCCTTGCGTTGGGTCTCGCCGCACCGGATCGTCGCCGAGGGAACAACAGCTTCGACCAGTCTTAAAGAACTGAGCCAACTGTTCGGCTCGTCCGGATGGGAGTGTGAAGGTGAAGCCGCGCCATCAGCCGCGCCCGAAAAGAGCAGCTGCGCCTTCGGCGCCTGCTTTGCGGAGGTGCAGGTCGACACCGCGTTGGGATGCGTGAGGCTTACCCGGCTGACCGGCGCCTACGCCGCAGGCCGCATTCTCAATGAAAAACTTGCGCGCAGCCAGCTTGTCGGCGGCATAGTCTTCGGTATCGGCATGGCGCTTCACGAACACGTCGAGGAGGATGCCGTCACAGGCATCCCCACCAATCGAAGTCTAGCGGGGTATCGCGTGCCCGTGCACGCAGATGTGCCGGCGATCGATATCCATCTCGTCCAGGAGCGCGACAACAATTCGGCAAGCCACGGCATCAAGGGTATCGGCATGATTGGAACCGTCGGTGTGGCCGCGGCCATCGCCAACGCTGTCTTTGACGCCACCGGTCATCGGATTCGCGAACTGCCCATCGTTCCCGGCAAAGTGCTTTCATGAATTGTCCAAAAGCTCAGCTTCTGGCCCGGCCGAACAGCCTGGCGTCAAGCAACCGACCTTCGGCCGTTGCATCTCGTAGTTGGAAAGACGCCTTAGGGTCTTGTTATTCGAACGGAGCGGCGGCGTCGTGTGTCTCACGACGGCCGGCACGGAGATCGTCCGCACGTTCCGACTCGTCAACATCATTGAAGACATGGCGGGGACGGCCACGGAGATAGGACGAGGTCACCCTTGTTTTCGACGTGATGGATAGGCTGAGTCTGTGTGACAACAAATAGTTCTTCATGCAATTCGTTTGGAATTCTTGTCACGAAATTACCGATCTGTGCGACAGTTGCAGCTGACTTCCGCGACGCCGCAAAAAGCAAATTACACGACAACAAATGAGTTGAAAGGCACTTATGTGTGGCGGTTGAGTGCCACCCGAATACCCCATCTATAATAGTCGTCTTGTGCCGCTTGGCCATCCAGAATGGCCTCGAAGCGACGGGGGTCTTCCGCAGTTACTGATTCGGTCGCCCTCATGCAGAAGGCCCCGGCCTTTCGACCGGGGCTTGCGCGGGACCTCAGTCGCCGCGCCGCGCATTGGGGCGGGACCAGATCAGCGAGAAGCTCTCGCCGTCCTCGTCGTCGAAGAGGTTGGCATAGATCGGGGCGTTGAAGCTCGGATCGTCAAGCTTGAGGCCCAGATAGTCGCGGCCCTCGTTGGAACGCTTAGACCAGGCGGCGCCGATCTCGGCGCGACCGACCAGGACCCGGTGACTGGGGCCGTTCTCGCCGGTGGAGCGCGTGTCGGGAACGATGCGCACGTTCTTGGCCTGGACGCTGAGGGTAACGATTTCACCGGTGAACTCATTCGAAGCGGTCTTCTTGAAGGTGCCGATGGTAGCCATTCTAAGTCTCCGTTTTCCGTACCCGAGCCCGCACCATTGCGGCCTCGATGGCGATCGGCAGGGCCGGAGGCGATCGACGGCGCACCCCGCAGGGGCCTGACAGCTAAGGAGGGCTTTCTTGTTTCGCGAGGAATGGCGGCGCAGCCGGCAGGGGAAGAAAGTTTGAGGCGGCTGTTGCGTCATAGGCGATCGAGGCGAAGCCGGCCTTCGGCCAGATCGGGCTATTGAAGAGGCCGTTTGGAGCGGTTGAGGCGCGGTCAGAGAACGGAGGAGATGGTGGCCCTCCCGCACCGGCAGACCGGCGTCGCGGCAAGGCTCACTGGCTTCGTTTCTCTCCGCCAGGCACCGGCGCTGCATGGTGATCCGCCACCGCCAACTGAAAGAGCGCCGCCCCGGATCTTCGGTGTACCGCCGAGACATGGTCCTGCCAGGCAGATGCTCCTACGAGGGTCGCTTCACGGGGCCCAGCGTCTATCCGCGCCCATGCCTCAATCCCGACGGCCTCAGACGACGTGGGCGGCTGCCGCCCTTCGCTGGTCTCGCCCTCGCAACGGCGATGCCGACGGATCAGGCTCGAGCTAGGTCCCGGCCAACGGCCCCGGGGCCGCCGCCATTCCAGCGACCCGCACGAAGGCGGTGATGCCGACCGCAATCGCGCCAATGACAGAGAAGGTGATCTGCCATCCCTCCGACGGCATGAGGTGCTTCACAATGCCGTGGGTAGCGTGGAATCCAGCGATCGCCGCCGGCGCGACAAAGGCGATGGCGACGACGAGCTTCAGCCACATCGGGCGGACGAAGGTGATCAGCAGGTGCCCGACCGCCAACGTAAAGGCGGCGGCAACAGCGCCGACGAGAACCGCGCCTGGAATGCCGGCGCCGGTGCCGTGCGCCCAGGCCCCTGCGGTCACGCCGACGAACGCCGGCAGCGCGAAGACGGCCAGCGTGAACAGCAGCCAGCAAAGCAGGCCGATGGCTGCAAGAGAAGCGAGTATTGCGAGGATGATCATGATGGTGGCCTCCGTGAGAAAAGGTCTGACGGTCGCGCCTCCACCACCACCACGGCGCGCTCGAACTATAGCTGAAAATCGACTGCGCCGGGAGCGGAAATCGCGAGCGATTTCCGCGCGGCGGCGCCGGTTCGCCCCTGTTAAGGGGCGAAGGGATCGATCTCATGCACGATCGCGGCCATGTCGCCATCGTACTCGCTGGCGGGCGTCACCGAGAGGGTGCCGTCGCCCGCCTGGAAGATGATGATGGCGGCCATTAGGGTGGTGGCGAGGCTGAAGGCGAAGGCGTGTGCGTCGTTGAGGGACATCGATCCGGCTCCTGTTTGAGCGGAGGATCATCCCCCGCTGACAGGCGCCCGAAGTGTCAGACTGAACGCTGCAATCACCGCGCACGGCGCAGTCGAAGCGGCGGCATGCTCGCATAGCCGACCCTTTACGGGTTGATGGCGTCAAGCGATCAGTCTGACCAAGGATCAGCGCAGATAAGCGGGGGTGGTTTTCGCGTCAGGAGCCGCGGTTATACCGAAAAGACGTCAGTCGAGCTCGATCGACTTGCCACGGTCCTTTTCGAGCCGGTTCAAGTATTTGTTCAGGCTGATCGTGACGAAGTGCTCGGAGTGAGCGACAGCTTCCAGGAAGTCGGCGATCTCGTTGACAGGGACCGCCATCGTCCACAGGTGCCGGATGACAAGACGTGTGGGCTCCTCCTTCACTGCGAGGGTGAGGCGAACGATGTCCGACGCGTCCGTGTGTGCAGCGATTGAGTTACGTAGGCCGATGAGACGTTGGTGAACCTGTTTTCCGTCGTCTGATCCCTCGTAGACCTTCTTTGCATCGAGCATCGGAATTCCCGATCCCGACGATACATAGCAGCGGCAGTAAGCCATGATCCCAGCGACAAAGAACGCCTGCTGGCGCAGCGAGTTTTCCAGCTCGCCGAGTTCGACCGGGTGGTCACGCACCCACTCGAAGTTGGTGCGTGCGTTGACGAGGTGCATCAGCATATGCGTCCAAGAAGAAAGACGCTCAAATCCGGGGGGATCGAGCGCGAAACCCTCGGCGACGATAGGTGCCATATGAGTTTTGTAGTCGTCGTCCATGATTGTGCTCATCGCATCCCCGCTATCCGTTCAGTGACTTAAGTAGAAACATTGCGCGCTGCGATCCAGCGATTCAGTCGTCTTGCCGGCAGGCGGCGCTCACGCGCCGCCGAACTTCCAGACCGGGATGCCGAGCTTCCTGGCCTTGTCGGCGAGGTTGTCGTTGATGCCGGTGCCGGGGAAGTGCATCACGCCCTTTGGGACTATCTCCAGGATTGCGTCGTTGCGCTTGAAAGGCGCGGCGCGGCCGTGCTTCGTCCAGTCGGGCGCGAAGCCGATCTGCGGGACATTGCGGTTCTTCGCCCAGAGCGAGGCGATCTTCTCGGCGCCCTTCTGCGACTTGCCGTGGATCAGCACCATGTCGGGATGTTTCGCGTGGACTTGGTCGAGCTTGGCCCAAATCAGACGGTGATCGTCATAGTCGAGCCCGCCCGTGACGACGATCTTCGGGCCCGGTGGCAGGAGCACCTCCTGGTCGGCGCGCTTCTTCGCCATCAGGAAATCGCGGCTGTCGATCATCGCCGAGGTCAGGTTGCGATGGTTGACCTTCGATCCGCTGCGCGGAAGCCAAGCTTTGCCGACGTGGCGTTCGTAGTGTTCGGCGGCCTGGTCACGCATCAACTCGAAGGCGTTCTGGCGCTCGATCAGCGTGATGCCCTCGGCGATCAGGCGCTCCAGGTCGACGGACTTCACCTCGCTGCCGTCCTGTTCCCGCTGCGACCGCTTCTGCGCCTGCTCGTTGTCGTCCAGCTCCCGGCTGATCCGGTCGGTGGCGCGGTGGAAGACGTTGACCGTCGACCAGAGGAGATCGTCGAGGTCGGGTTCGAGGCGCGTGTCCTCCAAGGTGCCGATCAGGGCGTCGAAGATCTCGGCGACGGCGCCCGAGACCTGGTTGCCGGCGGGTAGAAGCCGCTGGTCGGGTTCGTCGGCGAAGCGGCGGTAACCGTGGAGCTGGAGTTCGTTGAGGACATGGTCGGTGGGTGAGGATTCGTGGTGCGGTTCGTAGTCGTCGTACTCGCGCATGGGATGCTCCGTCGGTTGGACCGCGACCGTCGCGGCCTTCATGGCGACGAAGCCCGCCAGCCGGACGGCCGGGCACCCGGAGCGCAAGCGCAGGGCTCGATGGCTAAGGCCGGCTATTTTGTCTCGCGATGGAAAGCGGCCTTCAGGCCGCGCCGGAAAATAGTCGGCCGCCACCATTGCCCGGTTGTCCAGCTTGTGGGCCGATCGCCCTCTCGAGGCCGAGGCGCGGTCCCCCTCGGACGGATTGACGCATCCGCCGAGCACGGCGGCGTCCCGCACGGCCCACCCTCCTGCCGGCTATGCCGCCAAGGTCATGAAGCGGGCCACGTCCTGCGGTGCGACCTGCAATCGGGCTTCCATCTGCAGCGCGTCCAGGCCAAGCGTGCGGAGATCCTCGTTGAAGTCGCCCAGCTCCGGCGAGATGACGATCGCCTCGATCCCAGCCGCATTCGCCCGTTCGATCAGGCTGTCGCGCGCCCCGTCACCGGCGGGATCGTTGTCGCGGACGATGTAGAGCCGCCGCAGGGTGTCAGGGAACAGGATGGCGGCGAGATGGGCAGCGGAGAGCGCCGCCAGCATCGGCATGTCGGGAAGGACTTGCCGGAGCGACAGAACGGTCTCGATGCCTTCGCCGGCCGCCATCACCTGGCCGCCGATGCCGAAGCGCACTGCGTTGCCAAGAAGATCGCCCATCGCCCGCCTTGGCGTGTCGATCGGTGCCTTGTCGCGGCGGCGTGGATCGAGCCAGGTGCGATGCGCCCCGGTGATCTTGCCGCCGAGGTCGGTGACGGCTGCGATCATCGCCGGCCAGGTCTCGGTCGGGGAATGCTCGTCGGGGCGATAGTAGCAGCGCGGGTGGTAATGAAGGCTTCCGGTTCCGCGTAAATCCGTGATGCCTCGTTCCCGGAGATACGCCTGTACGAGCGTGCCGTAGATCGGCTGCGACATGCGAACCAGCCGGCGGGCGGCTTCGGGCGAACCAGGTGGCGCCAGAGCCCGGCGCGCGCCTCTGGGCATCGGTTCGGGTGCCGGCATGCTAAGGAAGGTCCGCGCCTCGTCGGCGACGTCCTTGAAGTCGATGAGACCGCAGCTCTCCCGGATGACGTCGAGGAGATCGCCGTGTTCGCCGGTGGCAGCGTCAGTCCATTTACCGGCCGGTCCCTTCGGAGAGTCCTTGAGACGGACGTACATGGAGCGCCCGAGCGTATTGCGCACATCGCCCACCAGCCAGTAGCGGCCCTCGCGGCGTCCGGCAGGGAGATAGTGGCGGCAGACTGCCTCGGCTCGATCGGCCAAACGACGCGCCAGATCCTGTGGGCTCTCCGCCATGATGGCCTCCTTCATGCGAAAGGCCCGCCGTCGCCGGCGGGCCAGTCTCGCAAGTCGTTGACGGGCTATTCAGCCGCGATCGCCTGAGGAGCGTCGCCGGACTCATTCTCCGCTGAAGTGCCCTCATCGACCATGGCCGTTGCGCCGCCGTCCGCCGCCGATTCTCCGATGCCCGCTTCGGCCTCGCTGCTGTCCGCCATAGACACCTCGGTCGATGCGCCGCTTGGCGTGCGCAGCGGCTCGGGCAACCAGCCGGTGTCGGCCAGCAGCGTTTCCGCCTCCACGGCCATGTCGCCCTTTTTGAGGTGCGTGATCCGATCGGCGGCATGCTGCCCCTTGGCCTCAGCGACCGCCTGGAGGATTCGGGCCTTGGTGACACGGCCGAGGAACGCGTCGACGGTGGGCCGCCAGCCTGCCGCTGCCATATCGAGAGCGACCTCTTGCGCCAGCCGGTCGGCGTGGGCGAGTGCGCGCGGCCGGCGGTTCCAAGCCTCGTGCACCGCGTTGACCGACAGGCTGACGACGTGGGCGAAAAGCGATGACCGGCTGTCGGTGTCGCATGCCTCGAGCGCGTCCCAGAGGTGCGTAGAGTCCTTCGGCAACGCCTTCGCCCAACCCTCGTGCCGCGTGCGGATGGCCTCGGCCGCAGCGCTGTCGTTCAGTCCCGGTGCTTGCGTGCCGAAGCTGACGCTCTTCAAGTCCAGTTCGAGGCAGCTATCAGAGCCGTAGTGATAGAAGACCTTGAGCGTCAGGGCATGCAGCGCCGCAAGGAGCGCGACATCGGGCTGCGCGCCGAGCGCCTGGCGCAGGCCGAGCGTCCGGTGCGCAGTCAGCTCCGTCATCAGCCGATCCGAGATCGGCGCCAGCCCCTCGTCCTCCTCGGATTCAGCGGTGGGCGCGTCCGGTTCGACGATCGTGGCGTTCTCGCTCTCGTAGCCGGCCATAACCGCACGCTGATCTTGCTCGTCGGCCGGACCGGTCTCCGGCTCCACAGGGAGCTCGTCCTCCGGCCGGATGAAGCCGCGCTCGACGCGGACACGGCCATCATGAGCGATGCTGACGAAGGCGCCGGCACGAGTAACCTCGGCTGGATCGAAGGCGAGCCGTCGCGCCTCGAACGCTTCGAGCGCGGTCTCGAGTTCGCCGAGACGCTCATCGACCTCGTCGGACAGCTCGTCGGCTTCCTGGTACTCGTCTGACAGGCGGTCGAACTCTGCTTCCAGAGCATCGCGCGCCGCTTCCTCCTCCGGCGTCAACGGCACGGGCTCGCTGCGGAGCTGGCGCAGGCCAAAGCTGTGGCCATAGGCGAAGTCGGGTGCGACCTCGATCCATTTCCAGCCCTCGGCCTCGATCGTCGCCGCTTCTTCCTTCAGTTTTTCGGCGACCATCAGATCGACCAATGCGACGTCGCTCAGCCAGCCGCCGTCGTCGCCTTGGAAGAGATCGCGCAGCACCGTGCCACCGGCCTCGACATAAGCGTCCATGCCGATAAACTGCGCGCGCTTGTCCGACGCGCGGACGGCCCCCTCGGTCAGCATGCGGCGGATAACATAAGGCTGCTTTTCGTAAGAGTGCTGCAGCCGCTCGAACACCTGCTCCTGGCGCTCGTGGTCGCCCGAGACCGTGAAAGCCATGAGCTGATCGAGCGTCATGCCGTCCTCGGCATAGACGTCGAGCAGCTTCGGCGACACCGAAGCGAGCTTCAGCCGCTGCTTGACGACTTTGACCGACACGAAGAAGGCAGCGGCGATCTCCTCCTCGGACCGACCCTTCTCCTTGAGCGCGAGGAAGGCGCGAAACTGGTCGAGGGGATGCAGCGGCGCACGCTGGACGTTCTCGGCGAGCGAATCCTCCTCGGCAATGCCACCTTCACGCACAACGCAGGGCACGGGCGCGGTCTTGGCCAAGCGCTTTTGCTTCACGAGCAGCTCGAGCGCCCGATAGCGCCGGCCGCCGGCTGGGATCTCGAACATGCCGGTCTCGGCGCCCGCTTCGTCTACGACAGGCCGGACGCTGAGGCCCTGAAGCAGACCGCGACGGGCGATGTCCTCGGCCAGTTCCTCGATCGAGACGCCGGCCTTGACACGCCGGACGTTCGACTGGCTGAGCACGAGCTTGTTGAAAGGAATGTCGCGCGAGGGCGACAGGGTGATCTTCTTGGCAGCAGTAGCCATCGGGATGTACTCCGCGACGGGCGGCCGAAAGCCTCTCTCTCGGCCTCCAACCCGTCACGAAGCGCAGCGCCGCCCTCTTACTCTGAGGACCGCGCCGCAAAGCCGACGGGCCAACAACGATGGAAATCATCGGCGTATAGATTCGCGGCGGCCCCTGCACGCATTGGAACTCAGGCTCCGGCAGGCGGGTTTCTAATTCGAACTGTTGCGTCTGCAGGGCAGTCCTGCGTGCGCAGCAATTCCTCAGTACAACCCCCAGTAAAGGAGGAGCTCATGAGCGAGAACCTCGCGCTCGCAACCGTGCCCAAGGTGACGGCCGAAGCAATTGAAAATATTTATCGCGCGTGGGATCGCGCCTGGTCGAATGATGATCTTGACGCCATGATAGCGCTCTATGCGCCCGATGCTGTGCTGGAAAGCCCGCTCATTCCCTATCTTCTTGGCGGAAACGACGGCGTTTTGACGGGCCGCGAAGCGATACGCGAGCTGCTTGACAAGGCCGCGCCCCGAAAACCACGAAAGCGCACCTTCTATCGTCGCGGCTACTTCACCGACGGACGCCTTCTCGTATGGGAATATCCTCGTGCCGCGCCGGACGGCGAGCAGATGGATTTCTTCGAAGTGATGGAGATAGCTGACGGGCTGATCCAATATCACCGCGTATATTGGGGATGGCGCGGTGTGGAGGTCATCAAAGCCGACGCCTACTACAAAGAGGGTGGCGCGGAGGATCCACAATAGCACTCCCCGCCCCGACCTTCCAACAATCAGGCTGCCCGGTCGAGCAGCTTCTTTGCCCGCGCCTCCAGGTCGAGGCGCGCGTCCTGATGGGTCTTGTCCCGCGCGAACGCCGTGATCCCCTGCACGAAGTCGAAGACGCTCTCGGGCTTGCGGCCTTCCTCGGCCAGCACCGTCTCGATGATCTTCGTGGTCTCGGTCTTGGAGAAGCCGCGCTTGCGAAGGAATTCGCTGCGGTCGTCGTCGGTGCGGGCCACGATTTTCTCCCGCGCCGCCTTGATGCCGTTGACGAAGGGCATCGGCGACGAGTTGGCGAAGCGGGTGAGCGCCGGCGCCGCCTCATGGGCGAAGCGGGAAGCGGCGTATTTCGAGTGGCGAATGGTGATCTCCTCGAAATCCTCGACGCCCCAGAGATTGCGGTTTTGGCAGACGGCGCGGAGATAGAAGCTCGCCATGCCGAGCGTCTTGGCGCCAACCTCGGAATTCCAGCAATAGAAGCCGCGGAAGTAGAGATCGGGCGAACCGTCGGGCAACCGCCCGGCTTCGATCGGATTGAGATCATCGACCAGAAAGAGGAAGACGTCCCGATCAGAGGCATAGAGCGTCGTCGTATCCTGCGTGACATCGACACGCGGGTTGTAGATGCCCGTTGACCAGTCGAGCACGCCTGGGACTTTCCATCGCGTATCGCCGGTGCCGTTGCCGGCGATACGCTGCACGGCCGAGACCAGTTCGTGGTCGAAGATACGGCCATAGTCGGGCCCGGTGACGGCGCGCAGCTCGATCCGGCCGTCCTCGATCTCGAGCGTCTTCACCTGCTCGGCGCGATGCGAGGTGAGTCCATATTGCAGATTGATGCCGGCGAGCGGCGCCGGAAGCTGGCGGAGGTAGGCGGCCGGCGCCCCGACCAGGCTCGCGAGTTGGCCGAAGCTCCAATGGGTTGGGACGATCGGCGCATCGGAGCCAGGCAACAGCAGCGCGAGGCGCTCGGCATCGTCACGGCTGGCCTCCACGCGGATTGTCGCGCTTTCCACGGTCCGGGTCCGGCTGCGCTCGGTCCGGCCGCGCACGGCTGTATAGAGGTCGGACAAGGATAGGTAACGCTCGTCCGCAGGCCGTGAGAACCACTCCGAGGACACGCGGCCGATCCGCTGGCCGCGATTGACATCCACTTTGTAGCCCTGCCGTCCATCACGATCGACGTCCAGAATTTCCACCTGGGTCATGGGTCGTCTCCATGACGGGCGCCGGAAGCCTCTCTCCCAGCTCTCAACCCGTCACGGAAACCCGGTCCCCACTCTCACTCTTTTGCGGGGCAGCAGGCCCTGCAGAAGGGGTCGGCCGAGACCGCAGGGCTTGGACGCAGGGGAAGGCTTTCCCTCACCTGACGGTCAGCTCCGGGATGAGGGAAGTCTTTCGGTTTTGCACCTTTTCTCGCTAGCTGGATGGTGATACAAATCCTCGGAGAATAGACCTCATACTCCGAGCCAACGTATCTTGCCCGAGCCCGCATCCCAGCGCCGAATTGCCCACACCGTGCTGAAAGCGCGCGGCATCGCGCGCCTGGCGGAACTGCGCGCGGAGGGAGTGACAGCGGCCACAATGAGCCGCATGGAGCGGGATGGCGAGGTGCTCCGGCTTGCGCGGGGGCTTTATCAGCTCCCCGATGCGCCGCTCGACGCCCACCACAGTCTCGCAGAGGCAGCGAAACGCGTGCCCAAGGGTGTGGTCTGTCTCGTCTCGGCCCTCGCGTTCCATCAGCTCACCGATCAGCTTCCAAGGCAGGTGTGGATTGCCATCGGCCAAAAAGATTGGGCCCCCAAGGCTGATGGGGCGCCGGTTCGGCTGGTGCGCTTCACGGATCGCCTGCTTACGGAGGGCGTTGAATCCCATACCGTCGAGGGCGTGTCCATAAAGGTTTTTGGCATCGCCAAGACGATCGCCGACTGCTTCCGGTATCGGAACAAGATCGGCCTGTCCGTGGCGATCGAAGGCCTTCAGGAAGCGCTGCGCCAGCGCAAGACGACGCCGGGTGAGATTGCCAGGCAAGCGGAGCGAGGAACCGTGGCCACGGTCATCCGGCCTTATCTCGAGGCGCTGACCGCCAATGGCTAAGGAAATCAAGAATATCGGCGCCTCGGTTCGCGCCCGCCTGCTGCAACTCGCTAAGGCAAGCGGCCAGAGCTTCGATCTCGTTCTGACGCGCTTTGCCCTCGAACGACTCCTATTCCGGCTCGGCCAATCATCGCATGCGGACCGCTTCGTCCTAAAAGGCGCGATGCTGATGATGAGCTGGTTCGAAGATCCCCATCGCGGCACGCGCGATCTCGATCTGTTGGGCTTCGGCGATCCTGAACCCGAGTCGATGCTGGCGACGTTCCGCGAAATCCTGGCGCAGGAAGCTGCCGACGGCGTGGAATTCGACATCGGCGCACTCCGGGTCGATCGTATCCGTGAGGAACTAGAATATGGCGGGCTGCGACTTCGGACCACGGCCTCGATCAGCGGCGCGCGTATCGGTCTGACGATCGACATTGGCTTTGGCGATGCAATGGAGCCTGGGGCAGAAATGCTCGACTATCCCTCCATGCTGGCGTTTCCCGCGCCGCGCCTTCGCGCTTACGCGCGCGAGACGGTCATTGCCGAGAAGTTCCAAGCGATGGTGGCGCTAGGACGCGCGAATAGCCGCATGAAAGACTTCTACGACATCTGGATTCTTAGCCGCTCATTCACCTTCGGAGACGACAGGCTGGCGCGGGCGATCGCTGCCACCTTCGCGCGCCGCGAGACGCAGATTCCTGAAGATCTGCCCGATGCGTTGACACCGGCTTTCGCTGCCGACGAGCAGAAGCGGCGGCAATGGCGCGCCTTCGTTGAAGACGTTGCCCACGATCCGGGCGATCTCACTAACGTCATACGAGACATAGCCGTATTCGTGATGCCCCACGCCAGCGCAGCGAGGCCGCACCAATGAGTGGCGTCTTTTCAACGGTCGAGCTGTGGAGGGCGGACGAGCCAATCGCTGTGGAAAGATTTTTCCGCAATCAAATGATGAGCAGAGCTGGCTGCCGAGCGCGCCGCGGTTTAAATAATAAGAAAATGCTCTGTGAATACAGGCTTAAGATTTGGGGGAGGCAATAAGCCCGTGGACGTATTTTCGCTGAATAATAGCCTATTGGCGCAATATACTGGATTTGCCCGTTCCTTTACCCGGATACGTTCGTCGGAAATTTTGGAGAAAGTAACCGATCTCTACGCCGGGCGCCGTTTCTGGCCTGAACCCATGCTTCAGCTGAATCCGCACTATGAAGATGGCGGCTCGGTCCTAAGCCTTGTTGGCCCAAAAGGACTGATCGAAGATTGCGCTGAGATATTCCGGGACTCGCGCGCCGCTGCCGACGCCTCCGACAAGACTCTGAAGTTGCGCCGCCACCAGGAGCAGGCAATCGGCCTTGCTCTGGACGGAAAAAGCTTCGTTGTCACGACCGGCACCGGTTCGGGTAAGTCTCTTTGCTTCTTTATTCCGATTGTTGATGCCGTTGTTAAGGCGAAGCGGGCTGGCGAGGCTGCTCGAACTCGAGCGGTAGTCATCTATCCGATGAACGCCTTGGCCAACAGCCAGCTTGAGGAGCTGAAGAAATATCTCGCAGATCAAAACCATCCAGTGCCCGTGACCTTCGCTCGATACACCGGCCAAGAGAATTCCGAGGAACGCGAGCGGATAAAGAACAATCCGCCGGATATTCTGCTTACCAATTTTATGATGCTTGAGCTTCTGATGACGCGGCAGTCAGATCTTGATCGACGTGTCGTGGAAAATTGTAGCGGCCTTCGGTTCATTGTTCTCGATGAACTACATACGTACCGAGGGCGCCAAGGGGCAGATGTTGCGATGCTGATGCGCCGTCTGCGGGCGCGTGTGGGCGATCCTCAACATCCGCCGATTTGCATTGGCACCTCGGCAACAATGGCGAGCGAGGGCGGCGAAGAAGATCGCAATCAGGTCGTTGCTGATGTCGCGTCCCGCTTATTTGGGACGAACATCGGCCGAGACGCGATCGTTACGGAAACCTTGCGCCGCGCGACGGATCCAGATCGATCCGCTGACAGAGGGCTATCTCGACTAAGTGACGCTGTAGTCAGCGCGGCTTCAGGTACGCCTTATGATGGTAAATCAAATGGTGAGATCGCTCGTGATGATCTTGCCATCTGGGTAGAGACTAGGCTCGGCCTACGCGATGTAGACCAGAAGCCGCGGCGGGCGCGCCCGCTGTCGCTAAAGACAGCGGCGGCTCTACTGTCTACTGAATCCGGCGAAGCGATTGAGACGTGCGAACTGGCATTAAAAAACGCGCTACTGGCGTTTAGCTTACCGGAGAAACTCCGAGGCTATAGCGGCGGCGGCGACGAGCCTCTTTTCGCGTTTAAGCTACATCAATTTATTTCGGGCGCAGGTCGTCTGTACACAACCCTCGATCCCTCAGGTTCGCGCACCGTCACATTTGATGGACAAATCTTCGATCCTGAAAATCCGGAAAAAAGGCTCTATAGCGCTCATTTCTGCCGGCGGTGTGGGCAGGAAAACCACCCCGTTACGCTGGTCGACGACCATGGCGTAAAGTCATTTGAGAAGCGTGAGATCGATGATGTCCCTCTCAATGACGACGAAGAGCCTGAGGGCATTGTTGAACGCTGGGGCTTCCTCATGCCTGAGCCCGTCGATGGTGAGTTCACGTTCCAGGGTCGGGACGAGGACTATCCCGAGGCTTGGCTTGAAGAAACAAAATCGGGGGAATTGCGGTTAAAAGCGACATACCGCAAGACGAGGGCTGAGCTTGTATCGGTGCTTCCGGACGGCACCTGCGGCAATGGCGGCCAACGATCCTGGTTCATGCCGGGTAAGTTCAAATTTTGCCCAGCATGCGGTGAGCACCACAGCGATTCAACGCGCGACATCAACCGGCTCGCAGCCTTGAGCGCTGAGGGGCGCAGTTCGGCGACAACGATTATTATTGCGGCCATCCTGCGTTGGATGAGCGATACGGAAAACTCCATCTCGGCGACGACCCGCAAGCTGTTGGCCTTCACCGACAACCGACAGGATGCCGCCCTTCAGGCCGGGCATTTCAACGACTTTCTATTCGTCACGCTGCTTCGAGGCGCAGTCCTGGCCGCAGTTTCGGAAGCCGGTGACGAAGGGTTGCAAGAGGACGAGGTCGGGAAGGCGATCCAGCGCATGTTGGGCTTCGTGGCATCTAATGTCTCGAGGCGGACCGAGTGGTTGGTGGAGCCAGATCTTAAGGGGGCCAATTTGCTGGCCGCCGAAAAGGTGATCCGTGAGTCGCTTACGCATCGATTCTGGATCGATCAACGGCGGGGGTGGCGTTACACGAATCCCAACCTCGAGCAGCTTGGGTTGATCGAGGCGCGCTACATTTCCCTTGATGACCTTGCACATGACGACAAGGAATTTGAAGCCTATCCGTTGTTGCGAGCGGCTTCAGCTCTCGAGCGTCAGGCGGCGCTTCGGGTGCTGCTCGACGTGATGCGCAAGGGCTTGGCGGTCGAATGTGACGCGCTGGACCGGCTGAAGATCGAAAGTCTCGCCGGTCGAATGCGTAGCGTAATCAAAGCCCCATGGATACTGGATGAGGAACGTTTCTTGGCGGCCCCGGCGTTCATGCCGAAGCCGCCAACCCGCCGCGAGATGTCCCCGAAAGACGAAGAGTTGATTCTTCGGGGCAGCCCGACCAGCACGATCGGCCGGCAATTTCGGTCGATGACTTTCGGTGGCAGACGGCCAACCGGCAAGCAGATCACGGAAATCGTCGAAGGCTTGTTGAAAGCAGCAGGTCGTTACGGGCTGGCGACACAGGTCGTCTCCCCTGTCGGCGGAGATGGTTGGCGTCTTGTGCCGTCATCGATCGCTTTTGCGCTTTCATCAAATCAAGCTCCGGATCGAGACAATCCGTTTTTCCGTGGTCTGTACGCACATATCGCGACGCTCCTGGCCGACGGCGGCGAGGCAATCTTTGGCTTCGAAGGTCGGGAGCATACGGCGCAGGTTGAGGGCGATCTACGAGAGATCCGCGAGGCTCGCTTTCGTTATGGCGTAGATGACCGGAAGCTTCTGATCGACCAGGCCGAACGACTGAAGGAGCTTCGAGAGGATAGCCGTTTCCTGCCAACCCTGTTTTGCTCGCCGACCATGGAGCTCGGTGTCGATATCTCCTCAATGAACGTCGTTTACATGCGGAATGTGCCCCCGACGCCAGCGAACTACGCTCAGCGCGGTGGGCGTGCGGGCCGCAGCGGTCAGGCAGCCTTGATTGTCACGTATTGCGCGGCACAAAGTCCGCATGACCAATACTTCTTCCAGCGCCCAAGCGCGATGGTCGATGGCGTGGTGCTTCCGCCGTCTATCGATCTGAAAAATCCCGAACTTGTCGAAAGCCATCTTCACGCAGAGTGGCTGGCTGCCAGCGGAGCGGCATTGTCGGCGTCGATCGCCGATAACCTCGACATGACGGTTTCCGGCAAACCTCTGTTGCCGCATCATTGGAACCGAGTGTCGGCTGACGAGGCAAGGAGTGCCGGTGCAGAGCGCGTGGCGGCTGTTCTCTCAGCTGTCGCTGATGACTATGGTTCCACGCCGCCGGATTGGTTTGTTGGTGTTGATGCCAATACAAATAGCGTCGTTGCTGCCGCGCCTCAACGCCTTGCAGATACCTTTAACCGGTGGAGGGATTTGTTGGCTGCGGCCGAACGGCAGGTAGAGGACGCGGCGCGGACTTTAAAGGATTATTCGATCTCACCTCAGGAACGCCGTGCCGCAGAGACACGACAAGCGGCTGGAAATACCCAGATCAAGCTTTTGCTACGAGGGGCGGAGGGCCAAGGCTCCGATTTCTACGTCTACCGATATCTGGCAACGGAAGGCTTCTTGCCTGGCTATAATTTCCCGCGCCTCCCCATTATGGCATTCGTGCCAGGTGATCAGGGCGGAAAAGGTCAGCGGTATATTCAGCGTGCGCGCTTTCTGGCGATTGCCGAGTTCGGACCAGGCAGCCTTGTCTATCACGAGGGTCGTGCCTATCGGGTCGATCGCGCCCTGTTGAAGGAGGTTGGTGGCGGGCAAGATGGGTTGCTCCCGACATTCAGCACGGCAATTTGCGCGGCTTGCGGTGCCGCCCATGACGGAGAACCGCCAGAACGCTGCCACGTATGTAACAGCGGTCTAAGTACATCGAACATAACGAAGCAGCTTCATCGAATCGAGAATGTCGGTACGCGCCAAGTAGAGCGGATAACTGCCAACGACGAGGAGCGTCGTCGCCAAGGCTATGAACTTCAGACCACCTTCTCGTTTCGAGACGCGAGCGACGTCAGATCCCGAGTGTTTGAAGATTCAGAGGGGCATATATTCTCGGCGGAATTTGCACCTGCCGCACAGGTCCGTCGTATCAACCGGGGACTCCGCCGCCGCAAGGACATCAGTAAGATCGGCTTTTTGATCGATCCGAAGAGCGGCTATTGGGCAAGTGACAACCGAGCGAAGGACGCGGAAGAAGGATCGCCGATCAATAGTCGGCAACCCATCACCCCGGTTGTTGAGGACCGGAAGAACGCGTTGCTCATTCGGTTTCCTGCTCCTTGGTTAGCTGCTGCTGGCGACGAAGCGGAGGCAATTATTGCTACGATTCAGCATGCCTTTGCCCGTGGTATCGAGGCCATCTACCAACTGGAAGAAGGCGAAATCCAGGGAGAGCCGACGCCCTCAAGAAAGGATCGCCGAGCGCTGTTGTTTTACGAGGCTGCGGAGGGCGGCGCTGGGGTCTTATCCAGGTTGGTTGAGGATAGCAGTGCCTTTCGCGCCGTCGCGAAGAAGGCGCTCGAGATAATGCACTATACGCCGGGAAGCCTCGCAGCCGCTGCGGTCGATGGACCGAAGGCACTCGAGAATGTTGAGGACTCTCACTGCGTAGCGGGCTGCTATCGCTGTTTATTGTCCTACTTCAATCAGCCCGACCATGAATTGATCGATCGTCGGCGGGAACCTGTGCTGCAGATGCTCATCCGGCTTTCTTTCGCGGAAATGCGCCATTCCACCCCCACCTCACAATTTCAAACGCCTCTGGAAGGCTGCCCCCCGCCGGACGCAGAGCCCATCGAGATTGGCGGCTACCGGCTCACATTGATCTGGCGCGCGGCAAGAATCGCCGCTGCTGAGCAGGCGAGCGCGCCCGCCACGCTGAGCGACAATCTTGCCGGAAAAGGGATCGAACTCATCCTTCTGCCGGCCGACATCACCGCACGCCAGGAATCGATTTCCAAGCTTGCCATTGCGCTCGGAGGCAAGCCGTCATGAGTACCGCAACCAATTTCTCACCAGGTGAATTGGTCCATGCGCGAGGGCGAGAATGGATTGTCCTGAGCAGCGGTGACTCATTGCGGATCCGCCCTCTCACCGGATCGGAACATGAGGCTGAAACGGTAATCCCAGAACTCGAGGCGGAGCCGATCCGGTACGCATCTTTCGACGCCCCGGAAATTGGGCATGTGGGCGGACGCGAGGCAGCGCAACTGATGCGCGACGCTCTCCGACTTTCGCTGCGTCGTGGGGCAGGGCCGTTTCGTGGCGCTGGGCGGATAAACTTCGAGCCGCGAGCCTATCAGCTGGCGCCGTTGATGATGGCGCTGCGACAGGAGACGGCGCGCCTCTTGATCGCCGATGATGTTGGCGTCGGCAAGACCATCGAGGCCGGCCTTATTCTTCGCGAATACATTGATCGGGGAGAGATCGACCGTTTCTCGATACTCTGCCCGCCACACCTCGTCGATCAGTGGACTACAGAGCTTGAGACCAAGTTCGCCATTTCGGTGACGGCAGTGACCGCGTCTGCGGCGGCTCGTCTCGAACGTGACCTGCCCAACACGATCAGCGTTTTTGAAGCCTACCCGTTTACGGTGGTCAGCCTGGATTTCATCAAGAGCCAGCGCCGCTTCAATGACTTTCTGCGGGCCTGTCCCGAAATGGTCGTCGTCGATGAAGCGCATGCCGCGGTGACCGGGAATAAAGCGCGTCACCAGCGATTTGAGCTTCTCCAAAAGCTCGCCGCCGACAAGTCCCGGCACCTCTTGCTCCTGACCGCAACGCCCCACTCTGGCGATGAAGACGCGTTTCATAACCTCCTCGGGCTGCTCGACGCCGATTTCGCACGACTGCGCGACGTGACTGGCGACGAGTCTCGGGTCCTCCGTGAGCGGTTGGCAGGCTATTTCATCCAGCGCCGGCGACGTGACATCGACGCGTGGCGCGAGCCAGGTCTTTTCCCGCAGCGCGAGGTTACGGAACTCAAGTATCGCCTGTCTGGCGACTACGAGCGCTTCTATGGCGCGATCCTCGATTATTGCGCCGAAGTGGTAGCGGCCGAAGAAGGCGAACTGCGACAGCGGCTCGCCTTCTGGGGAACGCTTGCGTTGATGCGTTGCGTGGGATCAAGCCCATCAGCAGCGGCCCGAGCGCTTCGAACGCGCGCTGTCCTTGATGCCGATGAAGCGGAAGCCGATTTGATCACGGCCCGGGCCACTGACGACGAGGACGTGACCGAGGACGATTTAGAACCGGGTGCGGCCATCGAGGACAATCGCCTTCTCGATCTTATTTCTCAAGCGGACAGGCTGGCGGCGAATCCGCTGCGAGACCCGAAGTTCTTGATCTTAAAATCGGCGATCCAGAGCCTCGTGAACGATGGATTTTCGCCGGTCGTATTTTGCCGCTTTATCGCGACTGCTGAAGCGGTCGGGACGGCATTGGCAACCGCCTTCAAGGATCATACGGTCGAGGTCGTGACGGGTTCCCTCCCGCCCGAAGAACGTGAAGACCGTGTCGGAGCTCTTGGCGAGTTCGAGAAGCGCCTACTTGTCGCCACCGACTGCCTCTCGGAGGGCATCAATCTTCAAGGGCATTTCGACGCCGTCGTCCATTACGATCTCTCCTGGAATCCCACGCGCCACCAGCAACGCGAGGGCCGCGTTGACCGGTTTGGCCAGAAGCGTGAGACCGTCAGAACGATCTTGATCTACGGCGAAAACAATCCCGTCGACGGGGCCGTTCTCGACGTGATCCTGCGGAAGGCACGCGCCATCGAGAAGCAGACGGGCGTCCGGGTCCCCATGCCGGATGAGGGCGGGAGTCTCACCAAGGCACTGATGTCTGCGGTTCTGTTGCGCGCGCGAGAACGCAGCCAGTTATCGTTCGATTTTGACATGACGAATACTCAGGAGGCGCAAAACATCGACATTGCTTGGTCAAACGCGTCGGAGAAGGAGAGAAAATCCCGCACCATTTTCGCGCAGAACAGCCTTAAGCCGGAAGAAGTCGCGTCTGAATGGGAGGCAACTCAACGCGCGCTGGGCGGCTTCGCTGACGCTGAGCGTTTTGTGTCGCGAGCAATGATGCGTCTTGGCGCTCCCTTGGTGTCGCAGCCCCGCGGTGGATTCTCCGCACCCCTGCATTTGACACCCGACGCCCTGAAAGAACGGTTCCAAACCGAAGGGTTGCTCGACGATTCGATCTCACCAAAGCCGTTACGGATTGCCTTTGAAGCTCGTCCCCGATCGGGGTTTCTCTCTGTTCATCGCGCGCATCCCTTGCCTGGAGTGCTTGCAGAGAGCTTCCTTGAGAAGGCGCTGGATAGTCGCGGCCAACAGGACGACCCATCCACTCTGCCCCGCTGCGGCGTCTGGGAATCTGAAGACGTCGAAAGCGTTGTCACGCTGTTGCTCCTTCGCATTCGACATCGCATCGATTCTCGTGGACGACTGGGGCCGCAATTCGCGATGGCTGAGGAAGCCGCCTCTGTCTCGTTCGATGCGCTGACAGGCATCCGCGTCAGTGCTGGAGAGGAGGCATTCGCGCTTCTTGAGGCAGCAAGCGCGAACGTGCCAGATCGCGTGCGTGACGCACAGCTCCAGCGAGCCAAGCTCCAATTGACATCGCTCGAACCTGCACTCAAGGCGTATGCAACGGAACGCGCCATGGCGCTTGCCGCCGACCATAGTCGCGTCCGGCAGGCGTTGGGCTCAAGAGCGGGTGTCCGGGTCGAGGCGGTGACGCCGGTCGACATCATCGGCCTCTATGTTTTGATGCCCCGGATCTGAGGACGGATGATGGCTCGCAAAATCACCCGCACTCACCAGTCCCGTCGTGCCGCACGGCATGAGTTCGCCGGAATAGAAGTCGTCGGCGCACTGCTGACGCCTGACATGTTGGGTCGCATTGCTGCTTTCGATGCGAACGATCAGTCCGAAGATGGCTACGGAATTCCCGCCGGGCTCAAGCTTCGCGACGAGATTGCTCGTTATTATCGGATTGGTGAGGCGCTTTGGTCTCGCTTTGCCGCAGCCCGAAGTCACAGCGTTGGGGCGTCAGAGCGGTTTATCCTGGAGTTGCTTCGCCAGTGCTTCGGATTCGAAGCAATTAAGCCGCAAGCGACGACTTTGATCGGTGAACGTGAGTTTCCGGTTCGGCATAGCGCGCTGAATGGCCGTGTGCCGATCGTGATAGCGCCTGCTCCGGTCGATGGGGCTCGGCGTTCCGGGTTGGAGGAAAGTCTCGTCCAGCTCGGTGACGGATCGCGGCGGCGATCCGCTACGCTGCTCCTTCAGGAATATCTCAACTCCATTGAAGGTGCCTGCTGGGGTCTGACGAGCGATGGAGTCAGCCTCCGCCTTCTACGCGATAATATCAGCCTCACGCGTCCGGCCTGGATCGAAGCGAACCTCGCGAAGATCTTCTCAGAAGGACTGTTCCCAGATTTTTCAGCTCTTTGGATGCTAATCCATCAGAGCCGGTTTGGTAGCGACCACGCAGCGGTTGTGGATTGTTCCTTGGAGCGTTGGCGCGATCGGGGTCGTACCGAGGGTGTCGCCGCCCGTGAAAAACTTCGGCAGGGCGTCGAGGCGGCTTTGCGCGAACTTGGACAAGGCTTCATCGAGCATCCGAAGAATGACTTGCTCAGGCAGGCGCTCCGAGATGGATCACTCACACGACAGAGTTTCTTTGAAGAGTTGCTGCGCCTTGTCTATCGACTGATCTTTCTCTTCGCGGCTGAAGATCGGGAACTGCTGCATGCGCCGGACGCCACTCCTGAAGCACGGCGGGCCTACGTCGGAGGATACTCACTCGGTCGCCTCCGGGAACGCTCGATGCGGCGGGTTGCTTGGGATCGCCATGGCGATTCCTGGGAAGGTCTAAAGGTGACATTTGTCGCGCTCTCGCGTGGCGAAGTGCGGCTTGGCTTACCTGCGCTCGGCGGATTGTTCGCGCGCGGCATCCTTGCAAATCTCGATGGCGCTCAGATCGAGAACCGCCGTTTTCTAGCGGCGATCTGGCGACTGGCTTGGCTACGTCCCGATGGGCAACCATTAAGCCGGGTCAATTGGCGCGACATGGAGACCGAGGAACTCGGCTCGGTCTACGAGAGTCTTCTGGAACTAACACCTCTCGCCAGCGCGGATACGCGAACCTTCGAATTCGCAGAAGGCGATGAGACCAAGGGCAACGCTCGCAAAACTACGGGCAGCTACTACACGCCAGATGCGCTGGTGAAGCTGCTTCTCGACTCGACGCTCGATCCAATTCTGGACGCCGCCGAGGCGCGAGGCGGCGACGATCCAGCGGGCGAAATTCTGAAGCTTTCTATCATTGACCCGGCTTGCGGCTCGGGACATTTCCTACTTGGCGCCGCACGCCGCGCTGCGGCACGGATCGCCAAGCTGCGAAGCCCAGGCGCCCCGAGCCAGACCGAATTCCAGCATGCGTTGCGCGAGGTCGTCTCGCATTGCATCTACGGCGTCGATCGCAATCCGATGGCGGTCGAACTCTGCAAGGTCGCGCTATGGATCGAGGCGCTCGAACCTGGCAAGCCCCTGACCTTCCTTGATGCCCAGATACGCTGTGGCGACAGCCTGATCGGCGTATTCGACCGTTCGATGCTGGAACGCGGCATTCCCCATGAGGCCTACAAGCCGCTCACCGGTGACGACAAGGAGATGGCGAAGACATACGCCCGCTACAACAAGCAGCAGCGCGACGGAAAAGGCGCGACCGGTTTTCTTTCTGAATTGCGGCCACCTGAAAGTCTCACGCGAGCAGATCGCCTACTAGCAGAGATGCCTCAGGAGACGCTTGAGCAAGTCGGTGAGAAAACCCGTAGCTTTGACCATTTGCGTCACCAAGACGAATGGGTACGTCTGAAGTCAGCCAGCGACCTTTATGTGTCGGCCTATCTATACACGGCAGCATTCTTTTCACCGAAGCCACGATCTGTCTCGACCTTCAGTGCCAACGACCTGATGATGCCACTGACAGAACATGTCTGGAAGGCAGCGGGTGGGAACAGCGTTCCGAGCCATCTGATCGACGAAGCGCGGAAAACATCAGACTTAGTTGGGGCCTTCCACTGGCATATTGAATTTCCGCGCATCTTCGAGGTCGGCGGCTTTGACGTTGTGATCGGCAATCCGCCCTGGGAGCGGATCAAACTTCAGGAGCAGGAATTCTTCGCTACACGTTCCCCGGAGATTGCAAGCGCTCCGAATAAGCCCGCGCGCGAAAAGCTGATTTCGGCGCTGAAGCAGTCGGATCCGGAAACTCCGGATGGCCGGCTTTGGACTGATTTTCAGTTTGCCAAACGGACAGCCGAGGCAACCGGTGAATTTGCCCGCAGTTCTGGGCGGTATCCCTTAACGGCGCGCGGGGATGTCAACACCTATGGCCTTTTCGCTGAACTTTTCGCTAATCTTGCCAGAGCCAATGGGCGCTCCGGCGTCATTGTGCCCACTGGCATAGCGACCGATGGCTCGACAGCAGCTTTCTTCGGACATCTCATTGAGAAAAAGCGACTGGTCCAACTAATTGACTTCGAGAATCGAGAGCGGCTTTTCCCCGCAGTCGATAGTCGGATGAAGTTTTGCATACTCGCTATCGGGGCAGCCGAACGGGCAAGTTTTGCTTTTTTCCTGACTAATACGCAGCAATTTGATGAAGCCGAGCGTCGCTTTATGCTCTCCGCGGCGGAGATCGAGCGCATCAACCCCAACACGAAGACTGCGCCTGTTTTCCGTTCACGAGCCGACGCGGAATTAACAGCGAAGCTCTACGCGAACGCACCGGTTTTAGTCGAGGAGCGCGAAGGGGCCGACGAGAATGTAAATCCGTGGGGAATAACGTTCCAAACCCGCTTGTGGCATATGACTGAAGACGCCGATTGGTTTCAAACGGCAAGCATGCTGGAAGGTCAGGGCTGGGAACGCGAAGGTATTTGCTGGGCGCGTTCAACAAGCGACCATCCTGGGAAGGCGGAGCGAATGCTGCCTCTGCTAGAATCAAAAATGATTCATCACTTTGACCATCGGTGGGCGACCTTCGCTGGTGGAGCGACCGATGACGAGGAAGGTGCGCGCGACACCACCCTTCTTGAAAAGCGAGATCCTGCGTTTGAAGCATATCCTCGATATTGGTTTCCTGAACGCGAAGCCACGATTCGGGTAGCTCGTGTCCCTTCCACCCTAAAGCGCGCGGTGCGGGAAGCCGATTCGCTACGCTGTCTTAGAATTCTAGCGGAATGGCTCACAGGCTACATGCTGAGCGTTGAGGGGCGGTATGCTCGGGAAGAAGATCTTACGCGTGTCCTCGGCCGGTCCCACGACTGGCGGCAAACACTAGGAGCTTCGCCAGAACGCTTCATGCGTGAGCCGAGAACAGTGGCGAATGGCGTGAAGGCGCAGCTCGAAACCCCCCTGACAGCAACGGATGTGGTATTTCTCGCCCAAGGACCGTCTGACCCGGTGGAGCTTGCAACCTCACTTATCGAGCTCAAACAGCCGCGCTGGTTGATGGGCTGGCGAGACATCACCAACGCAACGAATGAGCGGACAATTATCGCGAGCGTTTTCCCTAAATTTCCTATGGGAAATACAGCGCCGCTAATGTTCACCGCAAAGGGAAACGATTGCGCTGCTGCATTGATCGCTGCCTTGAGTAGTATGACGCTTGACTTCGTGGCCCGTCAAAAGATCGGCGGAACCCATATGTCTGTGGGGTATCTCCAGCAGTTTCCTGTGCCCCCACCTTCGGCCTTCGCCCCTGCAGATCGAGAATTTCTAAACTCACGCGTCTTGGAACTGACCTACACCAGCCATTCAATGCGGCTTTGGGCCGAAGATCTCGGCTACTTCGGTACACCATTCGCATGGGATGAAGAGCGTCGTGCGGTCCTTCGGGCCGAATTAGATGCTTTTTTTGCCAGGAAATACGGTTTGAACCGCGACGAGTTGCGCTACATCCTCGACCCTGCGGACGCAAAGGGGGAATCCTACCCCTCCGAGACGTTCCGCGTGCTGAAGAACAAAGAGGAGGGGCGCTACCACGAATACCGCACGGGCCGGCTGGTCCTCGATGCTTGGGACCGGCTTGCCGCTGCCGACATTAGCACGACGTCTGTCGAGGTGCGGACTCGATCCGTCCCACCGTCGATGCTTCGCGACGGCGCCTGGGCGCGTCCGTTGCCTGGAAGTCCGGGCGACGCAGGCGCGATGCTTGCGGCAATCCTGAAAGTGATGAACGGGCCGCTACCGCCGCGCCAAGTGCGCCTTGCCGCGATATTGGGTCTCGAGCCCAGACTGCTTCTGCCGCACCTGGCCGCCGGTGAAGCAATGGAGTGGCAGCGGCTCGTCGGCGCAGAAGCAGTTCCTCTTACCGGTAATGCCACGTCTTTTGTACCGCGTGTCGATCGGAATTGGGGCGCGGCCGTGATAGCTCATCGTGGCAACGGTCGGTTGATCGAAAACCTAACTGTCGGAACATGGGCACCTGGCCTGAGCCTCGACTCAATCGATACAGCCGGCTGGCCCGACGGACGCGCTGGAATGGTGATGGGCGTACTGGCGCAATTCTCGACGGACACCGTCGTCTCGGCCATGCCAGAGGAGATCAGGGGGTGGGTTGATGCCGCGGCAGCCTGATCTTCTTGGACCTCCGTCACTTTCAGTGCAGCCCTCGCAAGGACAAAATGGTCCTCGCCTCTGGGTCAAACGTCTGGCGATATGGGATGAACCCGGTGGAGAAAAAATTCGAGACATTGCGTTTCGTCCGGGGCTCAACATCATCTGGTCCCCCGACAGCGGCGATGCGCTCTCTTCGGAGTCGCCGGCCGGCGCGATTGGACATGGCAGTGGGAAGACGCTGTTCTGCCGGCTCTTACGATATTGTCTCGGTGAGGATCGCTATGCATCCGAAAACCAGCGCGAACGCGTTGGCGTCGCATTCCTGAACGGAATCGTAGGCGCAGAGATCATGTTGGACGGGATATGCTGGGCCATTGTCCGGCCGCTGGGAATTCGTCGTCGCCACATGGCAGTGGCTGGTGGCAATCTCGACGAAATCGCGGCAGGCGAAGGGACATCGACCGGGCTCGAACCTTTTCTCGACGCGATCGAGCAGGGCATTCTGACCACGGGCCTGGCGGCACTTATTTCGGGGCAGCATTCCGACCGTCAAAGTTGGCCGATTGCTTTGGCGTGGCTAACGCGAGACCAAGAGTGCCGGTTCGACGACGTGTTGGATTGGCGCTCCACAGTATCGGACTCCGACTCGCCGGTGCGAGGAATGACGCAAACGGAGAAACTTGATGCGCTCCGCGCCTTTGTTGTCGCGATTACGCCGGAGGAACACGCCAAACGTTCTGAAGTGGCCGGCCTCGATGATCGGCGTCGAACAATGGATCAGGAGATCGGCCACCGCCGTTGGGAAATTGAGAGAAGCCAGAACCGGCTGACCGTGGCTCTCGGCTTAACCGTTGAAGAGGTGACCGCAGGCCCGTTTGCCATCGAGCAAATGCGCAAGAAAGCTCAAGATCACCTCGCAACGGCGGCAAAACTGCCCCAAGGTCAGCCTGGGGCCGGTGTCGAAATCGCTCGACAGGAACATGAAAAAGCGCAGGAAGAATGGACGCGCCTGGATGGGGAGCGCATTCGTATCCAGGCCACAATACCGCTGGTAGAGAAGATTCAGAGTCAGCTCCAGGGCGAACTACCCGGAATTTCATTCTCTAGGAGCGAGGCGGAAAGTCCGGTTTGTCCGATTTGCGAGGTGCCGATCGACCGCACGTTGGCCGAAGGCTGTGGGCTTTCCCATAAGCTTCCCGACTTAGAGGCATGCGTGCAGCGCTGGGAGCAGCGCAAGAAGAGTTTCGATGACGAGACTGAGAAGCTTGTCGGGTTGCGATCTGAACAAGCGCAAACATTACAGAAGCTTGCTCTGGCGAAACAGCGCGCGGATCAATTGGGCGACCGCGTCGCAGCTCTTGAGCAGGCCCGCGACACCCGTGAAGGAGCTTGGTACGCTGCGCAGCGGCTTGCTGATGATGTCGAGCGTTTTGCGGAGTTGTTTGGCGCACAGGAAAACGCGACGAAGGCGGTGCGAGATGTCGTTTCGAAGCTTGAGACAGAAAGAAGTCTGCTTGGCGTTTTCCGCGACAAGCAGGCTCGCGTTTTCGGTCGGATAAGCGAGAAATTTGATCCTATTGTCCGGCGTCTAGTGGGAGGCGACGCCAAGGGACACGTTACGCTGAGTGGTAATGGGCTCGAGCCCAATGTGAATATGGGGGGAGACCGATCGACCGCAGCAATCGATTCACTAAAGGTGTTGGCCTTCGATCTAGCCATATTGTGCCTAAGCATTGAGGGCGCAACCCGTGTTCCCGCGTTTCTCGTTCATGACAGCCCGCGCGAAGCCGACTTGGGGCTAAGCATCTACCATCGGCTGTTTCGGCTGGTGACCGAAATCGAAGCGTTCGGCCAGGCACCACAGTTTCAATACATTGTAACGACGACAACGCGCCCACCCGAGGATTTGGCTGTTGAACCATGGCTTCGCATGACGCTTCGAGGATCACCAGGCACAGAACGCCTCTTACGTCGTGATCTGTGAGAGGCGGGTTGATGTCGCTATCTCAAATTGAACGCATCCGCCTCGATAAGGCCGCTGTAGATGAAGGTTTCGGCCTCCGGCGGGCCGATGAGGGCGATTGGGTCTGCTACGACAGCCTGGGCGCCCCAGCTTCAATACGCCTGACCTGTTCGGACGGAGAATACGTGGTTGCGGTCAACCATGCCGGTGTTGCCACTGACTTAGATGCGCGATGGGAAAGGTGGCAAGGACTCAATGGTTCTCCGCTGCTAGGTTTCTCGGCGTTCAGTGTCTCCGACACCATGCCGCTGCATCGCTTGGTCCGTGAGATGTGGCAATTGGCGCGCGCACTGCCCATCGAGCCGTTACGCGTGTTTGAGGCGGAGACTCGCAGTCTTCCTCGAACCACTGAGATTGAACGTCTTGTGATTCAACGTGTCGGCCAGAACATTTTTCGCGACGCATTGTTTGCATATTGGGGCGGTCTCTGCGCTGTGACGGGCGTATCTGAGCCACGCCTTCTTCGTGCCAGTCACATAAAGCCTTGGGCGCAATGCGAGACGGACGGCGAGCGCTTGGACGTCTACAACGGGCTGCTGCTGGCCGCCCACTTGGATGCTGCCTTTGACGCAGGTTTGATAGCGTTCACAGAAAGCGGAGAGATACTGATCTCAGATAATCTAACCGAAAGCGATCGGAGGGCCATGAATATCAGTAGCCATCTGGTCCTTCGTCAAGTGGCAATTGGGCATCATGAAAAGCTCGCTTGGCACCGTCGAAATCTATTTGCTTCAGGGGCTTAAACGAACAACCTGTTGTTTGTATCGTTCGCCTTGATTTAAATACTGTCGTCGTAATCAATATTGGGGGGCGACATAGGGGAATGCGGGGATGAAAAAGCCCTTCGATCTTCTCGCCGAATTTGGAAAATTCGGCTTGGAGCGAAAGATATCATTGCGTGACCCGACGACCGCTTCGGACTTTGTCACCCATGTCGGCGAGGCTGTTGAGCGCGCGCTGGCTGATCCTGTCCTTCTGCAGGGTCAGCGCGTGGAGGCAATGTTCGAAGCGCTCTTGGTCAGCCTTGGGGACTTCAGACTGCTGAAGGCAGAGGACGGCGGCCGGTTATTCCCAACCGAGGGTTTCCGCGCGCCAGATTTCCGCGTGGTATTGAATGATGGCGCGCACTGGCTGATCGAGGTCAAAAATGTCTACGAAGTAGACCCGTTCCAGCAGCGGCGACGCCTGTTCACGAGGGCCTACTACGAGACGTTGACGGCCTACGCAGATGCGACCGGTGCAGAGCTGAAAGTAGCGGTCTTTTGGGCACGCTGGTCGATCTGGACGTTGGTGTCTCCTGACCGCCTGGTCGGCGAAGATGGCGGACTAGAGCTTGATATGCAGACCGCGATGCGGGTCAACGAGCTTTCTCGTCTTGGCGACCGCATGATCGGCACGCGGACGCCGATTCGCCTTCGTCTGACAACCGACCCGGAGCGCACCACTCCGATCGCCGTCGACGGGACTGTCCTCGTCACTATCGGTGGAGTTCAGATTTTATCCGGCGATGAAGAGGTGACAGAGCCGGTCGAGCAGGAGATTGCCTGGGTATTTATGCAGCATGGCCAGTGGAAGGAAGACGGCCTAAACGCAGTCATCGATGGTGATCGCCTTGTCGCCATCGAATTCCGGTGGGAGCCTGAAGAGGCGACCAACCAAGGCTTCGAGATGGTGGGCACGCTAAGCCGCATGTTCGCTCGCTACTATGCCGAGCACACGGTTGATGAGGATGCGATCGTACAGCTCCGGGCGCCGCTGCGGCCGAATTGGTTCGCGCCGCTCGTCAAGACTGGGTATCGCAGCCAGGCGCTGCCGCTTTGGCGCTTCATCCAGCAGCCCAACTTTGATGCGCCTGAGAAGTTGGAGACCGCCGATGGCGTTCCCGATTGATCCCTCGGTTATTTCGGTTGGTGCGCGAGGCCTTTTCGTGGTGCAGGATCCCGAACTGCGGTTGCGTGTGCTGCCTCTGTTTAGCTTCAATCCAGACGCCACTCATGAGCGGCCGGAAGGCCATGGCACTGCCTTTCGCATCGATCCCTGGTCGCGGTGCGCAACGGCCTTCCATGTGCTCGAAGATCTGTTCGAGGTGAACGGCGCGGGCTCGGAGATCGTTCTTAAGCCGCACGTCCGATTGGCCGCCTTGGAGCTTGATGGTCTTGGTTACGGGCTCAATCCGATCCCTGATGGCGCATGGAGGCCGCTTGCCGGCTCTTTCAGCTTCTTCCGGATCGAACAGCCTCCATTTGGGACGGCGCGGCTGCGGAATTTGACCGAATTGATGGTGATCCGGATCAGGCCACCGGCTCCTAGCGTGGACGGCACGCCATACCTTAAGGTCGATTTCCGCCGTTGGAAGCCACAGATCGGCGAGGATGTCTTGGCGCTCGGTTATGCAGACTTAGATGCGCCCTTGCCCGAGGAGGGGCATCCAGGGCGACCAATGTCGCAATATCTCTACGGTTCAATAGGAAGGATCATTGATATCGAGCCAGCCGATGGCGCCCGCGGTCGGCCCTGGCCGGTCATTCGGGTCGACGCCGATTGGCCAGGCGGTATGAGTGGTGGACCAGTGTTCAACGAGACCGGGCATGTGGTCGGCTTGGTGAGCACAGGCTTCAGCGGACAGGGCGGCGCAACTGCGACCATCTTCTCGGGCTGGGATATTCCGGTACGCACTTTCGGTTCGATCGATCCCGACAATCCGGGGCGCTTTCGTTGTTGGGGTGCTTTTGACGCCACGGGCGAGCTGGTGCGCTGTGGGCAGGATATTGCCGAGATCGAAGAGTTCGGCCAAGAGCGTGGCATCAGCAATTTCGGCTTGGTCTCGATCGATCCGTCCACCGGCGAGTATATGAGAGTGTCGAGCGAGCGATCGGGATGATGACGATCAGGCAGTGCTCAATGCGTACGACGGTGTCATGCTGGGATGGCATGCTTTTGCGAACGATGATATCCGTGTTGACGGTACTTTTTGGCCGGAGCAGCGCGCTAGGTCTCCCGGCATCTGGTGTAAAAAATCGACCGGTCGATGCCGATAGTTGGCGAAACCACAAAAATAATTTTTGAGCCAATTTTCCTTTAAAATCAAAAGCATAACTTTTTGACGACCCAAGCGTCGGAGTTTTCTCGCTGACAGGATAAATTTACCTGTAATTTCAATTGGTTACATGCTGTTTGAACAATCGAGTGGGAATGATTCAGGCCCATCCAAACGCCGCCGATATCAGAAATGTGAACGTGATCGACTTCAATGAGTTAGAGCGGGATGGGGGCGAAGGCCCGCGCACAATTTTCCTCGTCCCGCTCTG